>WUUC01015076.1_pt1 | contig 190969 bp, 158 predicted proteins | sample 6278441 | NCBI WGS metagenome assembly WUUC01 (sample SAMN13675441, study PRJNA597444) | soil metagenome | isolation source: soil | place: USA: Washington | collected 2017-10 | reverse complement strand
CAGGATGGGACAATGATTATCTCATGGAAGTTCTGCACAGTTTTGCGAAGGATTAGATGCGATTGCCCTGAATACCACCCATATTGGTCGCGGAGACGAGATCGCCGAGGGCATCGATCTCATAGTGTGCAGACACGAAGAGCTCTGGGACCTGGACGCTGTCCAGCTTTCCATCGGATCCATAAACGAAGTTGATAGTGTGTCCGAGCGTGTCGGTCACCGTCATCACCTTTGCGTCGATCATGCCCTCGCCGGGACCACCGATCGTCCGCTGCCACGCAAAGATCATCTTATTGGTGTTGAGATCGCGAATTTCGGAGAGCAATCCCCAGGTGTCGAAGTAGCGGCGAATGCCGTCCTGGCTCTCGACATAACGACCGTCCTGGCCTTCGACCAGCTTGAATGGACTGGCAGGTCGTGAGTCGAATCCACCGAACGTGTTGCGCTCGAAGCGGATGGCCGCTCCCTGCCCAGTTTGCCAGGTATATACGGTTGTCCCGCAATCCGTGCTGCTGACCTCGAGAGTCTGATGATAGCTGTGCGTCCAGTTGAACCCCAAAGGACCGTTATATGCGATCCGACTTCGATAGTAGCGTTCCAGCCGAAAAGGCATTCCCACCCCGGGGAGCTCGAGATCAACCTGGTGGTATTGAAACTCGCCAGTGCCGTGGTTGACGGGATCGATCGTGTCTCGGTCACCCGTCATTTGATCTGGGTTGCTGGTGCCCCCCAGCCAAGACGGAAGCTCCTGCGTCGCGCCGGAGAGAAAGCCGTCCCCAAATTCACGAATTGGAGAGCGTGGCTCAACAGGCGGCACTGTTGCCTGGTGGCCGCTCCCGATACTTTGTCCGCTGCTCTCTGCGTGGCTCTTTCCGAAATCCGTGCCCTGCGAGCTCTGTGCAACTTCATCCGCGCGAAGATCGCCCGAGCCTAACGGAGCCTAACGGAGTCGAGATCATCGGTGCGTACTCTGTGTGTACGATATCGAAAGCCGAATTGTTCAGTCGGACCGGGCTTCCCAGCACGGTCTCGGTCGTGTAGAGCGTTTGGCCGGGCAAATAGCCGCTTCGTTGGTCGAAGATCGTTGGAAGCTCATCGTCCTCCGGCCCGTTGTTCGCTCGGATATCCGACTCGACTGCATCCGGATTGGTGGGAATCGGCTCCGGTACCTCTATCCGAATGCTGATGCTTGGAACCTGGGACCAAGCGTCATGTCGGAAGAGCAGAGCTATGAACAGCAAACACCTTGGAGAGACCAATTTGGACGACACAGCCCGACGGTGTATGCGCAACGCCCGAATAGATCAATACCCTATGCGCTCTTCGAGATGTTCCCGGGGACACTTTCGAAACGCGGCCGCTGATGTTTCATGATGATTCAAGGCCCCCCGAAATTGGCGAGCTCAGTTCCGACGTAAGCAATCTCGCGATACTCATCGAGCAAAGGTCGCAAGTGTTTGCTCATCACACCGATCATGGTGCGATTTTGATTGTTCACTCCGAAGACGCCACCTTCGATGCCGTTTTCCGCCGCGCGCCGCACCGACTCCGCCAACATCTGAAGTCCCGCACCGCGCTCCTCTTCACGCACGAACAGTGAAGAATAACGGATCAAGCCGGGCCCGACGCGGTGAGTGACCATCCAGCCCACGACGCGTCCTTCTTTGCGCAAACCGAGACTGTTCAGTGGCTCGTACGGCGGACCTTCGAAAGGAGATAACGCCGGAGGATAAAACGGCGCGCGCGCCTGTTCTTCGACGATCGCGGCACGCTCACTGTCCGAAAGATCAGTCCACGGAAACAACACATATCCCTCCGGCAGAGGTCGACCCACGAATGATCCCGTCTTGAACTTGGCCCAGCTGGCGCGGCATACCAGCGTTCGCGGCTGTGTCGGTTCCCACCCGCGTTTTTCGGCGATCTTCTCCGCCGCCTGGCCATAAGGACCGCTCGCCTCGAACATCGCTTCCAAGCTCTTCGCGCCGCAGCTCCGCGCGTGTTCTTCGAGCGCCGCGCATAAGCCGGCGCCGACGCCTTGTCGCTGGTGGTCGGGCTCCACGAAAAAACTGCGGATCTTCGCGTTCTTGTTCTTTCCGAGGTCGGCGAGGCCGAGCCCAACCGTCTGTGTTTTGATCCGCGCAGCCACCGCGATGACTGTCTCGTCCGGAGGCGCCGCGAGCGGGACAAAACGAACGTCGACCATGGCGCGAGCTTACTACAGCCGCTGATCTCTGGAACAATCGCGCGATGAGTTGGCGCGTGGTCCTCTGCTTCGCATGGATGAGCGCCTGCAGCCCCGGCGAAGAGCCGGATCCCGGGCTCAACGTCGACGTCGGCACCACCTGGAGCTCGATTGAAACTGTACCGAATCCCGGCCGGCGAGAGCTCCCCGCGCTCGCCTATGATGAAGATCGACAACGCGTCGTGCTCTTCGGCGGATCCGAAGACTTGGACACGTGGGAATACGATGGCGCTGGGTGGGTCGCGGTCTCCGGCAAAGCGAAGCCCGAGCTGCGCATCTGGCACCGCATGGTCTACGACGTCGCGCGAAAACAGATTGTCATGTTCGGTGGTCTCCAGCCGCCGTTTCAGAGCAGGATTCCTTCGAATAAAACGTGGCTCTTCACCGGCACCGGTTGGAGAGAGATCACTGACATCGAAGCGCCGCCCGCACGATATTTTCACGCGATGGTCTACGATCGAGCGCGCGAACGTGTCGTCTTGTACGGTGGGCTCGATGAAGCCGGAGATGTCCTCGAGGACACCTGGGAGTGGGACGGAGAGGCTTGGACGGAGATCGTTTCTCCGCGAACACCGGGCTTTTTAGCGAGCGCGATCGTCTTCGACGAGAAGCGGAACACCACGATCGCTTTTGTGCTGGGAATGAACGGCACGGGTGAATGGGCCTTCGACGGCGTGACCTGGAAAGGTGTCGGCGCGTTGGATTTCGCGGGCCTCTCCTTCAAAGCGGCGTACGACACCGCGCGGGGAACGATCGTCGCGTTCGGCGGTGCCGACCTCGACCGCGGAGACATCTCACCCCAAACCTGGGAACGTCTCGGCGACGGGAAGTGGATCAAGATCCGCCCAAAAGCTGCGCCTGGAGGCCGCCTCTATCACGACATGGTCTATGACCGGGCGCGCGAAAAAGTTGTCCTCTACGGCGACAGCTTCGAGGCCGATACGTGGGAATACGGTCGTGTTAGCGTCGCGCCGTGAACTGGCCGATCATTGAAACCGCCGAAAAGCTCGGGCTCACCATGGACGAGCTCCATCCCTACGGACGCCACTGCGCAAAGATCGATCTCGACGCGTGCAACATCAGAAAACGCGCCGGCAAAGGTAAGTTGATCCTGGTTTCAGCGATCACGCCGACGCCCGCCGGCGAAGGCAAAACGACAGTCTCCATCGGCCTCACGCAAGGCCTACAAACACTCGGGCACTCTGTCTGTGCAGCGCTGCGGCAACCTTCGCTCGGCCCGTGTTTTGGCATGAAAGGCGGCGCGACCGGCGGTGGCAAAACACAGATTCATCCGGCGGAACGGATCAATCTGCACCTCACCGGCGACTTTCACGCGATCACCGCCGCGCACAATTTGCTCGCGGCCGTCCTCGATAATCACCTTCACTTCGGCAACGAACGCCGCATCGATCCGCGCCGTGTTTTATGGCGCCGGGTGATCGACATGAACGATCGCTCGCTCCGTGAATTGGTGATCGGTCTCGGCGGTGCGCCGAATGGTTTGCCGCGCGAAGCGGGCTTCGACATCACCGCCGCTTCGGAAGTGATGGCAGCGATGTGTCTCTCGAAAGACCTCGCCGATCTGCGCGAACGACTCGAGCGGATCATCGTCGCGCTCGATGAAAAAGGCGCGCCGGTCTATGCGCGCGAGCTGAAGTCGGTCGGCGCCATGGTCGCACTGTTGTTCGACGCGTTGATGCCGAATTTGGTGCGCACCACCGAAGGCGCGCCGGTTCTCGTGCATGGCGGTCCCTTCGCGAACATCGCGCACGGATGTAACTCGGTCATCGCTACCAGGGCCGCGCTCAACTTCGCGGACTACTGCGTCACCGAAGCCGGCTTTGCCTTCGATCTCGGCGGCGAAAAATTCTTCGACATCAAGTGCCGTTCGGCGGGCCTCGATCCCGCGGCCGTGGTCCTGGTGGCCACAGTCCGCGCGCTCAAAATGCACGGCGGCGTGGCGCTCGACGCGCTCGGAACAGAACACGTCACCGCGGTCAAAAGCGGCCTCGCGAACTTGGAAAAACACGTGGAAAACGTGCGTGCTTTCGGCAAAGAGCCGCTCGTCGCGCTGAACCGTTTCGCGGGCGATGCCGATGTCGAGATCGATGTGGTGCGCGGATTTTGCGCCGAAAAAGGGATCGCCTTCGCAGTCAGTGACGCCTTCGCCCGAGGCGGAGAAGGTGCGCTCGAGCTCGCGCAAGCCGTGGTCACTTTGGCGACCAAAGAGACCGCGCCGTTTCGTCCTCTCTACTCTTTGGAAGCGAGTATCCCGGAGAAGATCGAGACCGTCGCCAAAACGATCTACGGCGCCAAGGGGATCGTGCTCAGCACCAAAGCGGAAAAAGACGTCGCCGAAGTGACGAGATTAGGACTCGCAAATCTCCCCATCTGCGTCGCGAAAACACAAAACTCTCTCTCGGACGATCCCACGTTGCGCGGACGCCCGCGAGACTTTGTGGTTCACGTGCGTGGATTGGAGATCGCCGCCGGCGCAGGTTTCATCGTCGTTTTGACGGGCGACGTGCTCCGGATGCCGGGGCTCCCGAAGAAGCCGCAAGCCGAAGCGATCGACGTCGTCGACGGCAAAATCGTCGGCCTCCGCTAGGTCACCGCTAGGTCTCGCAAAGTCTACGAAAGCTCGAGCGCCAACACACACGCGCCGAAACGCGGAGCCGCGGCGCCGAGCATCGCCTGTCCTTGAGCACAGTTCGGCATTTCCAGCACATGGGCCAGAGTCAGCGGGATCGCCGCTACGGACGTGTTGCCCAGCTTGGCGATGGAAAACGCGCCGCGCTCGCCGGGAACGCCGGCCTTTTCCAAGATCAACCGCGTGAAGTTCGCCGAGACCTGCGGTCCGACGATCCACTTCAAAGCTTTCGGTTTCCAAGAGAGCTCTTTGTAGGTCTCTTTGATCAAAGTCGCTAAATGCGTGACCGTGCGGCGCGCGACGGAGGCATGACCTGCGTCCAATTCATCCGCATCACCCTCGATGCTCTTCGCCGAAACGACACGAATCCCGGTCTCGCTCTTTTCGATCAACAGCGCCGCGCCTGCGTCTCCGCGCATGAGATCGTCGAGCTCGACACCTTTGGCCGGGATCTGTCCGCGCATCATCGCGTCGAGAGAAGTCGTCTGTTTGGTGCCGGCGGCGATCAACACACGCCGCGCGCGACCCGCGTCGATCAACGCTTGGCCGATGCGCAAGGCGTCGAGCACCGCGCGGCAATTGGTGCGCGCTTCGAACACCTGCGCGCGATCGGCGCCGATCCCCGCTTTGATCTCTTCGGCCGAAGCTTCGAGATCGCGCGTGCGATCCGAACGCGCCGCGATGACGAAGTCGATGTCCGTCCCGCGCAATCCGCGCCGCGCCAACAATTGTCGCGCCGCGCCGATCGCGAAGGTCGACCCCGTCTCCTCCTCACCCGCAAATCGCCGTTCTTCGACGCCGATCAACTTCACCAGCTCTTCGGTGCTTTGCCCGCAAAGCGGGGCGATCTCGCGCGTCGTGACGATCCGTTCCGGGAGGAATTTTTCGACTGCGGTGATAGCGGCGCTGCTTCGCATGTTGAAGATGAAATGCAGCGAGCGTGCCGTCGGAGGAGACTCGAAAGATCCGCTGATCTCTCGAGAAAAAGGCCGGTTTTCTTGGGATTCTTGCGAAAGCTGCAACTCGACGGAGGATCGAGCTGCAAGCTCAGTTGGAGGCAGGGAGAAAGTTTAGCCGAGCATGTTTTTGACGCAGGTCGAGTACATATCGTGCTCAGCCTTGGACACGCGGGATGCGAGATCCCACGAGCGGCTGTGCACACCCATGATGATTTGCGCTTGGAACGCAGCATCGGGCGAATGAGTCGAAGCGTCAGCGAGTTGGATCTGCTCCATGATGCTCGACTTGAGATCAGTGGTGACCTTCACGCGCGAGGTGCCGTCGCCGTTCTGGATCTGCCGCTTGAGCTCTTCGAGCGTCTTGGTGTCCAAGCCCTGGGCTTTGAACTCCTTGAACAAGCGTTCGAGCTCGCCGGCGTCGAGGTTTCCGTCGGAGCACATCTGCCCGAACAAGCCCTCGAGCGCCTGATAAGCCTGATGCTTCTTCAGATTCGCTTCTTCTCGTTCGGCGAGCTCTCCGGCTGCGCCGTTCGCAGCGTTTCCTTGTGCGATGAGCTGGTCGATGAGCAACATAACCGATATCTCCGTTCCAAAAGGGACGGAGCTGCTCACAAATCATGAGCAGCCCCGCCAGTTGCAAATTCGCTAGTTCTTCACGGTCGCTTCGTTCTCGGTGAACGTCTTCTCGTGCTGCTGAGTGCGCTCAGCCAGCTCGTTCTGGACGCCCTGGAGCTCTTGCAACAGTTGGGTGACCTTCTGTTGCTCGACGGTCGAGAGCTGCTGCGCTCTCTTCATTTCCGCCGTCGCTTCCTGGAGCTGCTTCGTCATATCCGACGAGCCGCCGTCCGAACCCACCATCCAGCGGCCGAATTTTTTGCAGCCGCCTTCTTCGGAGAGCTCTTTGATCTCTTTCGCGAGCTCATCGATCTTCTCCTGCATTTTTTTGGCGGTTTCTTCGAGGGTCTTGCGCTTGTCTTCGGAGATCTTCACCTTCTCCGAACCATTGCCCTGTTTCACCGAAGTCGTTTCCGCCGTATTCGACGCGACCAAAGCTTGAACGTAGCCGAAATTTACTGAACCGCTCATGACATCCTCCGTAACTTTCTCACGCAGCTTCTAGATCTAAGCGATCTTCTGCTGCTGGCCGCTTGCCGTATCGTCCGCTTTCTTCTGGACGTTGGACGACAAGGTCTCCATCTGGTTGAACGTCGACATCAGTCTCTGAATCTCGAAGTTTCCGAGGCGGTCTTCCGCTTCGAGATCCTTGCCCTTGCTGTCGAAGGCCTTACGGATCGATTCGATCTTCTGCTCGTTCGCTTTCGTCAGCTCATTGTCCGGTTCGCCACCGATCTTCGCGTTCCAGTGGCCAACTTCTCCGTGGTGGCCCTCGTCGTAGTGCCCGAGGATACCGTTGTACGAACCATCGACCGCGTTCGTCGTGCTGAGCCCTTCGTCGATCATCATGCGAGCGATGGCCCAGTACTCACCGTCCGTGAGATTTTTATCCCGGACAAACTCTTCAAACTTCGACACGCGGGCCCGAAGACCTTGCTGCGCTTTGACCAGCTCGCGCTGTTTCTCTGCGCCGTGAAGCGCGTCGTCGTTTGAGTTCGATGCTTTGAGTTGCGTAACCGAAACAAGATGCAGAATTCCGTCCATGCTGCCCATGATGACACCTCCTCAGGGGCCCAAATCCGATACCGACGTTCGTCCAACCTAGGCTTAGCCGATCTTCTGTTGCTGACCGGAAGCCGTGTCGTCCGCTTTCTTCTGGACGTTGGAGGACAAGGTCTCCATTTGGTTGAAGGTCGACATGAGGCGCTGAATCTCGAAGTTGCCCAAGCGGTCTTCCGCTTCGAGGTCCTTCATCGCGCCGTCGAGGTCCTTGCGGATCCCATCGACCTTCTCCTGGTTACGCTTCTGCCAATCGACGTCCGGTGAAGAGGTCTCGCCGGCGCCTTCGAAGGTGTAGTTGTAGCTCAGCGGGTTCTGCGTGACGTTGTCCGCGTTGAGCGATTGATACATCTCGGCGATCTTCTCTTGGTCGCCGCCGGCTCCGCCGGTCACCACTTTGTCACGCACCAGCTCCTCGAAACGCTGCGTCACCGCGCGGAGGGTCTGTTGCTTCTTCACGAGCTCGCGCTGTTTCTCTGCGCCGTGAAGCGCGTCGTCGTTCGCGTTCGAAGCCTTCATTTGCGTAACCGCGACCAGATACATGATGCCGTCCATTTTACCCATGACTAATACTCCTTAAATGTTAGAGGTTTACGTTGCGCTCGGATGAACCATATTCCAAGAGCCGTGCCAGCGCCGAAGTGCCCGAATGCCAGCGGACCGGCCGCGCTCGAGCAGCTCGCGGAGCTTCCGGTTTGCAGAAGCTGCAAGACGAATCGCGCTTCAAGTTGCCGAAACGGAAATCGCTGATCCTGCGCCTTCTTCGCGCGCTCGACTTTCGATCTAGTTAGGGAGCGTTCGATCGAGCTCGCGGATCACATCCACGCAGCCGCGTCTGGCACACGCGTTGCTCTGCTCTTCTTCGAGAAATCTTCAACCTTAGAAGGAGAATCGTTATGGCAATGGGAAGCGTTAAGGACATGCAGTTCGTCACCCTTCAGACCTCGCAGGAGAAGAAGGGCATCGCGCAAGACAAGGCCGATTCGGCTGCGGAACGGCACGAAGACGCGGTCGAGAAGAGCTACAGCAAGATGTTGGAAGAGGCCGAGCAGCGTCATCAGGCTGCGGAAGAACAGAAGAAAGGCGCCTTGCTGGGCACGATCTTCGGCGGCTTCCTCATCGGTACGGCGATCGGTGACGCGATCGGCCAGTGGGCCAACGACGACAACGAGCACGCGGCCGAAGATGCGAAGAAACAATGGGGCTTCGCGGATATGACCGTCGAGCGCGAAGGCGACTTGTACGCGGATGCGAACAAGGACCTCGAGCAGGCGAACCAAGACACCGAGCGGACGAAGCGCTTCCAGGAAGAGCTTCGCGACGCCGACATGGATAAGACGCAGATCTAAAGCCTCCCGACGGAAGCTTAAAATCATCGGAAATATAGGGAGGAATTAGTCATGACCGTCAGCGTGGGAAGAGCACAGCTCGAAGCAACCGTAGACATGATGCAGATGGAGAAGGCGGAGTGGAACCGCCTCAAGAACGATCGCGTTCAGGACGCTCGCGCTAAGCGCGAAGACCTCAAGGGCGACTCGCTCCAATTGACCCAGGAAGCGCAAGCGCTCCGCGGTGAGGCGGCCAACATCAAGGCGACCTGCAACGCGGTCGCGGCCGGTATCGCAGTCGCTGCGGCGGCGTGCGCGACGATTCCGATCGTTGGACCGATCATCGCGGCGGTCCTGCTCTTGGTGGCGGCGGTGATCGTGATGATCGGCCAGCTCGTCGCGAAGGCGCTCGAGGATCAGGCGGCGGCGAAAGAGAAACAGGCTGGTCTGAAAGACATGATGGCCGAGCGCGAAAAAGAGCTGCAGGACGAAGCGAAGAAAGAGGCCGAGGACAAAGCGAAGAACGTCGACAACCAGACGGACAAGCTCCTCGAGCTCTTGAAGCAAGAAGACCAAGCGGGCATGCGCTGGTAGCGCACGGAAAGAAGACCAGAGGAGCATGTCATGAGCAGCACGATTAACGGCGGACTGGGCGGAGGCTTCGATGCGCAGCTGATGCGCATGATGGCCAATCATGAAATCGACAGCGAGCGCGAAAATCGCCTGCTGATCAAAGGCTTGCACCAGCAAGCGCAAGGCGACCTGGCGATTAAGAACGCGGAGAAAGAAACCGCGAACGCGATCGCCGGCGCCATGGCTTGGGTGAACATCGGAATGTCCGCGGTGAAAGTCGCGTCGCAGGCGCAAAACGTCGGCGAAACGGCCAAATCGACCGCGGATCTGCAGAAGGGCGTGGGCGACGTTCAAGCCGGCGGCGGCGTCGGCGGCACGGATTCGTCGAGCGGCACCGGCAGCACGGCCGGCACCGGCAATGCGGACGACGGCATGGCGGCTTTGAAGGCGACGCGCCTTCCGGGCAGCGGCGGCGACCGCGTCGACACGCAGCTCGAGCACATGGTCGGCGGACGTCAGGGCATGACGGTCGGCGAGCGTTTCACGGACCAGCAGCTGGGCGTGATCACGGGAAAGACGGACCTGCAGAGCCTGTCGAACGAGGATCTGAAGGGCATGGGCTTCAGCGACCGCGAAGTCGCCACTCTGCGCCACTACGGCTCGGACGGGCTCTCGGGCGATGAAGGTGTGCACTTCATGATGACCCACTCGAGCCCGGAATCGCGGTTCGGTGCGAGCCAGATGGAAGTGATCACCCGCGACGGGCCGATCACCGAAACCGACGCTCAGCTTCGTGAGAAGGGCTTCACGGATCCGGAAATTGCGGACCTGCGCCGGCTTTCGGCCGACGGCACCATGTCGAACGCGGACACGAAGCAGTTCCTCGATCAGCACGGCGCGCAAAAGGCGGATCCGAAGGAGATGGTCAAAGCGGCGCTGATGAAGGCGCTGACCGAGACGCTTCCGGAGCGCGTGGTCACCGTGTCGCAAGAGAAGGCGCAGAAGACGGCGAAAGAGATGGATGCGAACAAGGAAATTGCGCTGGAAACAGCGGGCAAGCTCCGCGACGACATCTCGAAGTTCGCCGAGTCGCTGCAGCAGATGGAGCTGCAGAAGCTCGAACGGGCCGGCGGCGTCCTCAACGCGAAGAAGTAAATGAACCGTGTTCCCGCCCTCTTCGGAGGGCGGGGCACCGAAAAACGAAGACGGTCCCGCTCTTTTTGAGGGTGGGGCCGTCGTTTCGTTTCGAATCGCCCGCGTGATCGAGCCCGCTTGCCGAAGCTGCAACCCGCACCCGGCCGAGATCGCAGGATCCGCAAGTTCGCGCGGAGCCAAACCCCGAAAAAGTCGAGACCGCGACGCCTCAACGGAGCTTAGGAAGCGGCACATCCGTTGCTCTAGTCCCAGGCATGAGCGCAGTTGCCATCCGAGACCTGCACGTCGCCATGTCGAACCTGCAGCTCGAGGCCAAGAACCCGGCGCGGACCCGCAATGACGCGCAGATGGGGATCAAGGAGCTTCAGGTCCTCCAGCTGGTCGATGACATCGCACCGGCGGACGCGGCTGAGCTTCAGAAGCACATCGCGGAGAAGTACTTCAATCCTTCTCCGACCGGTGACCAGCTTCGCCTCCCGCAGCTCACCAACTTTGATGGGCACGCGGTTCGCGCGGCGGTTTCGCGCGTGTTGTCGGCCGATATCGATGCGCCCGGTGGAACCGTGGAAGCGCGCGCGGCCGAGAGCAACATGTTCCGCATTCTGGCGGCGCTCGAAGATGCGACCTCGCAGATCAGCCGCCAGGCCGGCTTCAGCCAGAGGGGTTAACTTCCATGACCAACGTTCGCGGTAACTCTCCCTCCCGTCGTCAACCCCGTGCCGGTGCAGCCAAGAAACCGGAAGTGCGCTCGGAACACGTCGAACAACCCGAGATCATCGTTGATCGCAGCGCGATCGCGGACCGCGTCCAGAAGAGCATCATGTCCATCCGCGCGGCGGGTCTGTCGTCCATACCGAACGCGAAATCGCGTGCGATGGTGACGAACGATTCGCGTTCGCTCCAGCAGATCCGCAGCTACAGCCGCCAGGATCTCTACGCGATCGCCGAGATCGGCTATCACTACCTGTTCTCGGGCGGCGTGGAGATCGCGCGCGGCCTCTTCGAAGGGCTCGCGCAGGTCGCGCCGGACGAGGCTTATTTCGCGATGGCCCTCGGCCTTTGTTCGGATCACCAGGGAATGCCGGAAGAGGCGGAGCGTTGGTATGCGCGCGCGTCGCAGCTCGATCCGCATGATGGTCGTGCCGATGTGAATCGTGCGGAGCTTTGCGTCGAACGCAAAGACTTCAACAGTGCGCGAGCCTTGTTGTCGCGGGGTGCAAAGAAAGCGCGCCTCAGGCAGGATGTGGCGCTCGAGCGCAAAGCGGTTGCGCTGTACCGTCATATCGAAAGGGCTTAATTTTTCATGAAAAAGCTCAGTCCCATGGCCGCGCTTCCGGTATTCCGGATCATCGAGCGCCGCCCCGACGTCATCCTCGCGCTCGTCGTCAGCTTCCTCGTCGCGATGTTGATCATTCCGATGCCGTCGATCCTCATCGACGGACTGATCGCGGTGAACATCGCCATCTCGCTGATGATCTTGTTGGTCGCCCTGTTCGCGAAGAACGTCCTGGATGTCACGTCGTTTCCTTCACTCTTGTTGATCACCACACTTTTTCGCCTCGGATTGAACATCTCGGTGACGCGCGGAATTCTGGCGCGCGGTGAAGCGGGCGAGATGGTGAAGGCGTTTGGCGACTTCGTCGTTCAAGGCGATATCGTCGTCGGTTTGGTGATCTTCTTAGTCGTCACTTTGGTGCAGTTCATGGTCGTGGCGAAGGGCGCAGAACGCGTCGCCGAAGTCGGTGCACGTTTCACCTTGGACGCGATGCCCGGCAAACAGATGTCCATCGACGCGGCCTGCCGCAGCGGTTCGATCACGGAAGAAGAAGCACAAGAGAAACGCGACGACTTGAACCGTGCGTCGCAGATGTTCGGCAACATGGACGGCGCGATGAAGTTCGTCAAAGGCGACACCATCGCGGGTTTGATCATCACCGGGATCAACTTGGTCGGTGGTTTGTTGATCGGCGTTTTGCGACGCGACATGCCCGTCGGTGAAGCGATGGATGTCTACGCGACGATGACCGTCGGCGACGCGTTGATCGCCCAAATCGGTGCACTGCTCATTACGCTGTCAGCCGGTGTGTTGGTGACGCGCGTCGAGCAGAAAGACAAGTCGAAGAACCTTGGTTTTGCCGTGAAAGATGAGATCTTCGGCAATACCAAAGTGCTCAATATCGGGGCGGCCTTGATGTTGATCTTGGCCTGTGTCCCGGGCCTCCCGGGATTGCCGTTCTTGATGTGTTCGCTGATGGCGGCCGGCTGGAGCGCGACGCGGATGTTCATTCCGCTGATGCACTTGAACGACCAAAACAAAGACCTGCAGCAAAAACTGTTCAAGGAGAAGCTCGAGAAGAAGGTCGAAGAAGCGAAACAGCAAAAGGCGTTGTCGGACAGCTTGTCGCCCTCGGTGGTGCCGATTGGTATCGACATCTCCCCCGGACTGTCGGTGGCGTTGGGCTTCACCGATGAAGCGACCGACGAGAGCGCGGAGCTGATCCGGACCTATATTCCGCAGCTGCGCGACGCCCTGTACCTTCAGACAGGTGTCCGTTTCCCCGGCGTGCGCGTCAGGCCGCACGTGGCCTCGATGCCGGAGAACTCCTTCCAAGTCCGCATCAACGACGTACCTGTCCTTCAGGACGTGGTCCCCCCGGACATGTTGCTCGCGACCGTGGCCCCGGAGAAGCTGCAGCGCTTGAACATCGAAGCACGTCCGGTGCTGCATCCGCTGAGCAAAGCGAAGATGTCGCTGATCCGGCCGGAGCACAAAGAAGTCGTGGAAGCGTCGGGCATTTCGACCTGGAATCCGGCCGGCGTGGTGTCTTTGTACGTGGCTTCCGTGCTGCGTTCGCGAGCAAAGAGCTTCATCGGTTTGCAGGAAGTGAGCGAATTGGTGGAGCGCCTGGAGAAGGCGTATCCGGCGCTGGTGAAAGAGGTCATTCCAAAAGTCGCGACCCTCCAGCAATTGGTCAATGTGCTCAAACGCCTGGTCGACGAGAATGTGTGTATTCGTGACTTGAAGTCCATCGTCGAAGCTTTGGGCGAGTTCGGTCCGCGAGAGAGCGACGCCGTTTGGCTGACAGAGCGCGTGCGTGCAGCGCTCGGCTCGCAGCTGGCCTTCAATTTCGCGGGTCTCGAGAACCGGATTCCGGTAGTCCTGCTGGATCCGATCATCGAAGACACGATCGCCAGCGCGATTCACCAGACTCCGCAAGGTTTGACGTTGTCACTCGATGTCGACGTCTGCCGAGCGGTGGTGAAGAGCATCGCCGAAGCCCTCCAGCCGGTCATCGCGACAGGCAAACGCGCGGTGATTCTCACGAACAGCGAAGTGCGTAGGTTCGTGCGCAAGTTGATCGAGACGGACTTGCCGCAGACGACGGTCCTCAGCTTCGACGAGCTGCCGCCGGATCTGACGATCCAACCGATGGGGCGAGCGCAGCTCTCGTCGGGCGCGTAGTCAGAACGCCTGATCCTCGTGCTTTTGCTCGAGCCCCGTGTCAGAATCCGAGCGTGGTAGCGATTGCGAGTCGGCCTCCGCGATTCACCGAGCAAGAGTATCTTGCGCTCGAAGCCGTGGCCGAAACGCGGCACGAGTACATCGGCGGCGATATCATCGGCATGGCCGGTGCCGAGCTCGAGCACAATCAGATCGCGCAGAACGTGAGACTCACTCTTGGTAATGCGCTGAATGGAATGCCGTGCCGCGTTCTTGGCAGCGATCAGCGGGTGAAGGTTGAATCGGTCAGCGAGTACTTCTATCCGGACGTTGTGGTGACGTGTCTCGATCCGCAATTGGTTGGTCCGGCGCCGCGTTCGCTGGTGAATCCTCAGCTCATCGTGGAGGTTTTTTCGCCGAGCACAGAAGGGAACGACCGCGGTTTCAAATGGGCCGCGTACCAGACAATTCCAACGCTGGCGGACTACGTGATGCTCGCGGCTGATCGCCCGCGGCTGGAGCACTACCAACGTGAACAAGGCGGGAAATGGACGCTCACTGTATTGACCGAAGGAGCCTGCAAGTTGTCCTCCGGCGTTCGATTCGATTTGTCGGACCTGTACCTCTTGACAGGTCTCTGATAGCGCAACGCTTTGTGAATCACAGCCGCGAACAGCTATAGTTCCACGCGTCTTCGGATCTTACCGTGCTCGAGTTGGTGATCTCGCTGGGATTGATCTTCATCAGCATGAAGGACTCGACCTCGGGGAGCGCCGCGTTTTTCTCGATCGCCTGACCGCCCTTGGGGGGCGTCATCGTCAGTTGGAATTCTGAGCGCCAGCTCTGCTTGAGATCGGCGAATGAGAACACGTCGAGCCCGGAGACTTGGAGCTCGTAGAGCTGAAGCGTCTTCGCCTCTTTCGCGAAGTCCTTGGCCACCGCGCAAGCGAGCTGCGGATCCCGCGTCACCGAAAAAGTGTAATCATTGACCTGTTCCTGTTGCGACTTGTTGCTCGAGCTGGCCCGAACGCGCTGGCTCGCGGTTTCACCGATGTCGAAAGACTGCAGATTTTTTGCTGCCAGAACCTCGTTCGGGCTCGTTCCACCCGTATTCGTCAGCTTCGTCGAGATGTTCGGCAGAAAGCCTTTTTCTATGATGGACTGGTGTGTGTTCGGCTCAACGGCCATTCCTCGATAGACCGTCATTTGTAGACTTGAAGACTGAGCAAACTCGGCGCGCACCGCCCACGGATCTCGCTGAGGGGGTTGCTGACTCGCGAATTTGATGAATTCGGGCATGATGCCCCGTTCCGTGTCTCGCACGAATGCGTGCTGTCCTTTGATCATCAATCCGGGATCCATCATCAGAACCGCATAACTTGCGGGCAGCCTTCCGTCGGTGATCGCTTCGTTCAAGGCCATCGCGTTGCGCAATCCTTCGACCCCGAACTTCTCGCCTGCGAAGTCCATGCGTTTCTCCGGCGTCCACGCGCCGCCGTACGGACAAGGCATCTTCGAGAGCTCGGCGAACACTTGATCTCGTGAGCCTTGGGCGATTGATCCTTGTACACTTCCAAACCACTGCGCCCGTTCCAGCGTAGTCTTCATGGTTTCGGTGGTGCGCGACGGATTGAGCCCGGTCGTGCGTTCCCGCTGCGTGTTGTTATCGTTCGTCCTCGTGGGAATGGAGATCCCCGAAAACATTGCGTCGAAATCGTCCTCCGAGCCTTGGCTCGGCGATCTCGATCGACCGAGATTCAGCGCTCTCATCTCGTTCGGATCGAGCTCCTTGCGCTTCTCCTTCGGCGAATCGAGCAGGCCCGAGCGCTCGAGGCTCCTCCGGTCGACGCGTGTCTCCGTCGATCTTCCGCGTTCGCCTTCTTGAATCTGCGGCTCGATCTTTTGCGGCTTGCTCGTCGGGACCGACGGGAACATCGAATCGAAGTCGAAGTCGTCGACTACACGGCGCGTCGGGCTCGGGCTCCGGGATACTCCATTGCTCATACGCCGGAGCAACGCAAACCGAGTGCCACGCCCCGGCCCCGAAAAGACGCCGAAAATGCGGCTTTTCGTGATGTCACCCGGACGTCACACGCTAAGATGCGGGCGTGACGCCGGTCGAAGAGTACATCGCTGCGCAGCCCGCCAAAGTACAGCCGATCCTTCGCAAGCTGCGCGCGTTGATCAAGAAAGCGGCACCGAAAGCGGAGGAATCGATCAGCTACCGGATGCCGGCGTACAAGCTGAACGGTGTACCGCTCATCTATTTCTCCGCATGGAAGAAACACATCGGGATGTATCCCGTACCGCTCGAGGATACCGGCGCGATGAAGGCGCTCGCCTCGTACCGCGCGGCGAAAGGCACGCTGCGTTTCCCGCTCGAGCAACCGATCCCGTTTGCGGCAATCAAAAAGCTCGTCGTCTCCCGCGCGAAGGAGCTCGCGTAGTCGCCGCGCCCTAAATGACAGCCGCGTGTGGTTTCACCGAACAGCGATGCGCCGAAAATCTCGGCGCATCGCTGTTCGGCGCGCTAGCCTGAAGGTGTGGTGCTCTTCTCCGTCCTCGATTTGGCCCCGATCCTCCGCGGGGGAGACGCGCGACAAGCGCTCTTCAATTCGCGCGAGCTCGCACAACACGCGGAAAAACTCGGCTATCACCGCTATTGGTTGGCCGAACATCACAACATGCCGGGGATCGCCAGCGCGGCGACCTCGCTGGTGATTGCACACGTCGCCGCAGCGACCTCGACGATCCGCGTCGGCGCAGGCGGCATCATGCTTCCGAATCACGCACCGCTGGTGATCGCCGAACAATTCGGCACGCTCGACGCACTCCATCCCGGCCGCATCGACCTCGGTCTCGGTCGCGCTCCCGGCACCGATCAAGTCACCATGCGTGCGCTCCGGCGCGGCCTGGGTGCAGACACTTTCCCCGATGATGTCGTCGAATTGATGAATTACTTCCGGCCCGCGGAGCCCGGACAAGCGGTGCGCGCAGTTCCCGGCGCCGGTGCAAGTGTTGCGGTCTGGATCCTGGGTTCATCACTGTTTGGAGCCCGGCTCGCCGCGGCGCTCGGCTTGCCTTATGCGTTTGCTTCACACTTCGCACCATCGCAGTTGATGCAAGCGATCGAGGTCTATCGAAAGACGTACCGGCCCTCTAAGGAACATCCGAAGCCTTATTTGATGCTCGGCGCAAATGTCATTGTTGCAGACACCGATGAGGAAGCGCGCCTTTTACTCACTTCGCTTCAACAAGCGATCGTCAATCTGCGCACCGGCCGTCCGGACAAGCTCGCGCCGCCGATCGAAGACTATGAAGATCAGCTCACCCCGATGGACCGCGCCATGCTCGAGGACTTCTTGACCTGCGCGTTCATCGGCTCACCCGAGACGGTGCAGAAGGGTCTCGGCGAATTCATCGCCCGCACCAAACCCGATGAGCTGATGTTGACCTCGCAGATCTACGAGCAGAACGCGCGCCACAAATCGTTCGCGCTGGCCATGGAGCTGCGAAAAAAATCCACCTAACCGTAGTGCTCCGCGTCTGCCGGGGTGCTCACCCAAACGTGTCGCCGATCTTCATAGACTGAAACTTTCGGCGATGGAAACGTCGGATCTGCGAAGGCGCCGACGGCCACCGCGATCACCTCCGGCTGCGTATCGAACGTGTAATACACGGTGGAACCGCAGCGCGGGCAGAAGCGAAAAGTGGCCTTCGCGCCCTCGTCCCCCGTGCGCATCCACTCCGTCGCTGCGCCTTCGATCTGGACTCCGTTCGCGGGAAAACGTGCTTGCACGGCGAACACCGAGCCCGATCGTTTTTGACACGCCAGGCAGTGGCACATCGAAATGCGCACCGGTTCTCCGCGACAATGCACCGTCAACTGTCCGCAAGAACAGGTCGCTACGCGCTCTCCCGTGCTCATGCGCGCACTCTAACAGCTCGCGCCCATTCCGCGGTATCGTCGATGGCGATGCGTCTGTGGCCAGCCCTCTTTTGCGCAACATTTGTTGCATGCAGCGCAGACCCCGAAGAGCTTCCGCCGGCTTCGGGCTGCCTCGCGCTCTTTCAACCGACGCGACTCGACGTCGGAACAATCGGTCGCGGACACACGACTTCGCAATTCGTGGTTCTGTTGAACCGTGGCACCGCCGTCTGCACGTTGACTGCGCTCGACGTCGACGAAGGTGACGCGGGGCTTCGCATCCTCCCGGCTGACCTCCCGATCGCCATCTCAGCCGGTGCGAGCCTCACCTTCACGGTCGAGCTTTTGCCGGTGAAGGCGGGTCCATTCGACGACGCAATTATCGCCACCATGGAGGACGGATTCACGCTGAGCACTTTGATCTTCGGAATTGCGGATGAAGCTCAGCTGGCGGTGGAACCCAGCGCTCTCGAGCTTCGCGCGGTCACGGGTTGCTCCGCGAGCGGCAGGTTCGTCGTCAGAAATATCGGCACCATCCCGGTGACCTTTCAGCCGATGATCACCGGAGAGAGCTTCTCACTCGATATTACGCGTGAGCTCCAGGTGCCCCCACGGACATCTCAAGCGATCGATGTTTTGTTCTCGCCGCACGAAGCGAAGCTCCATCAAGCGACGGTGTGGGCCGGCGGCCCCGAGGTTCCTGTGTCGGGAATCGGTGCGCCGGCGGATCGCGTCACCAAGACTGTACAAATTGAGCCCAAACCGAAGTTTGATGTTTTGTGGATTCTCGACCACACACTCCTGATGGTCGAAGAGCTCGTGGCGCTGGAGGCAGGGATGACCGACCTTCGCTATATTCTTCAGCGGAGCGACTCGCGTTTCGCCTTTACCTCCACCGATATGGGCGGAGCCGCCGGGCGTTTTCTGCCGCTGGAGGGAGCGCAGATTTTGACATCGACCGCGACCTGGCAGGAGTGGCAGGCGCTCTTGCCGTGGCTCGATGACAATGCAGATCCCCGCGGCCTTTTGGCGATGGAAACTGCGCTCTCCGAAACTCTGCTCTCCACACACAACGCCGGTTTTCCGCGCGAGGATAGTCATCTCTACATCATGTTCATTTCGATCGGAGACGATCGCTCGCCGGGCTCCGTCGCGGACTATTTCCCAATTTTAGCGGATCGCTCGATTCCGGCGCGGGTCGGCGCGATCACCGGCGGCCAGGGCGGTTGTACCGACGGCGAGATCTTTGCGTCTCCTGCTCCGCGTTACGACGAAGCGGCGTCGATTCACGGGCCCGCTTGCAGCCCTTTCTCGGTCGAGCTCCAAGATGCGTTCCTGCCGGCGGTTCCACGCCCGGATATCGCCTTCGACGATCCGCCGGTGGAGGGCTCGATCGAAGTCATGGTCGACGGACAAATATTGCCGGCCACTGATGCGAATGGCCGTAGGAATTGGACCTATTTCGCGCAACGGCGGGTGCTCAGCCTCAGCAACTTGGCGCCCGTCGAGTGGGGCTCGCGCATCGAAGCGAGTTATACGCCGGGCTGCGAAAATTAACGCTCCTGGAGACGACAGATCAGTCGATCGAGCAGATTCTGCAAAATCCGGCTTCGGCTCCGCGACGCAGGTTCGTGAACATTTTCAGCGCGTACTGGGGACACACCCACAAGCTTACCGGCGCGCGTTTCGCGTTCAGCGCGTCTCCGACAAGAACAGCTCGTCGAGATCGAACATGTGATTCTCGGCCGCGCGGCGCGCACCTTCGACGCCCGGTTCCCCTGTCGCATCCATGGGCTGTGCACCATAAGCAAAGTCGAAGTCTGCAAGTGAGCCGGATTCGCCCAGACCATAAGTCGCACGCGTGGCTGCATGTGCGGCGCGCTCGATGTCGGTTTCGGTGACCGCACCATCGGGGCCGGTGCCGCGAGCTGCGGTACTTTCGGCGTTCGACGTCACCCACACACTTGCGTCGGGTGCCCGCAATACACCGAGCACATGACCAGACTCTCCATGATCGACATCGACAGTTCCGAGTGGTGTGAAACCGGCCGCTTCCAATAGCTGATTCTGGAGATACAGCTTACTCTCGCAATCGCCGACGTGCCGTCCTGCGCGGGTGCCCATCGACATCGCATCATCCCAATCGCTCGGAACCGAGGTTCGACTCGTGTGGACATCGGTCGTCTCGCGGCCCATCTCGAGCGCCGCGGCTTCGGCTTCGCGGCGGGTGGCGAAGGTGCGGCGTTCGCCGGCTCCCATGTCGAGCACATAACGTGTCGGATCGCGGCCGTAGACCGGATTGTCTTCTCCTGCAGAGCTGTAGTGCACGACCATGCCTTCGACCATCATCCGCGATGCTTCCAGCGCGCGGGCGGGATCGCCGCCGCTGTCGCGTGCGACGCCTTCCATGTAACTGCGCGCTTCATCGCGCGTCGGCGGATTGCCGCTCGGATGGATGCCTGCGCGTTCGAGCGTAGCCATCATATGTGCATTTGCCGCGTAGCCGATCAGATCGTTGAGCTCCTGATCGCCGTGCGCTCCATGATGCAGCACAATTCCACTATCACCGACTTCAGCACCGCCGATGACCACTGCAGTGTCCGCGGCCGTGGTGCTGATCGTTTCGTCCGCGGGCAGTGGATAACCGAGCGCTGCAAATTCGGTCTCTGCACGTGCGTAGTCGCCCGCGCGCAACGCGTCTTCCGCTGCGTGCAGATGCGCGCGGATCTCGGCGACTCTCGCCTCTGGAATCGCTGCCGTCGGTGCGAAGTCATCGGCCGCGTCGCACAACGCACCGAGCTGGCCCATACTCGGTGGAGGCACCGGCGGTGCGCCTGCGTCCGCGCCCGCATCGACTCCAGCGCCGGCGCCGGCATCGTGATCTTCTTTCGCGCTCGAGCCCTTGCTGCGATACGTCTCCAAGAGACGATCTGCACCCGAGAGATCGCGTGCGGTGGAGACACGTTCGGTCGAGCCGCCGCTCTCCAAGATCGACGTTTCGGGCGCGCTGCGGACCGCACGATCGCGCGGGGTATCGATGGTGCTCGGCTCCGCGCGCGCGACGAGCGGTGTCCGCGTGTGCGGCGTAGCGTCGGGAAGGCGTTCAGGGGTGCGTCGCGTGACTCCGATCGACATGCCGGACCCGAAGAGCAAATCGAGGACCGCGCGCCGGCGCACTCGAGAAAGCGCGCCACGGCACTCGATGCGCCAAGCTCGCAAAAAAAGCGGCGCAACCTGCGCCAAACGGCGCGCTGTTTTGGCGCAGCCTCTGACTCCAGCCGCTCCTGGATTCGCTCAACCTCCTACACGCTCGACGGTGACGGATCCTGCTTGTATGGAGGTGCGGAGTTGCAGCTTCGGCAACTCGGCTGAGACCGCGATGTCTCGTCCGAGGCGGATCGACCAGTCATCAAGAGCTTAGCGCCTGGCCCACCCCCTGCTATTCCACCTTCTCATGTCGATGATGGGTGGCAGCGGCGCCGGCGGTGGATCACCTCTCCACGGGCGAACGATGGTCGGAATTCGTGGCCTCACCACGATCACTCCGTCCACCACAAAAAAGACTCAAAAGAAAAAGGGCGTCGACGCCGACGGCAAAGTCGACCGGGTCGTCCGCGAAGAAGAACGCGGCGGGCTCTTCGACTACGTCGATCCCGAGGAAGAGGGCGATAAGGATGCGGTCGCCCAACCCGCAGGCCACGGCCTCGGATTACGCACGTTCACCGACGAAGCGTTCCGCATCGACGAAAAAGGCCGGCAGCTCCCGCCGACGTACGGCGATGTCGATCAAGGAAACTTGGCCGACGCGTGGTTGCTCGCATCCGCTGCGGCGATCGCCCATGTGCAGCCGGCGCAACTGCTCAAACGCATCACGCGCCACGATGACAAACACTGGATGGTGAAGCTCGGAACTGAAGATCACATCGTCGTTCCGGCGGAATTTTCCAACGAAGGTTACGCGGACCCGACTCCGAACGGGCAGCGCAATACCTTGTGGGTCGCGCTCTTGGAGAAGGCCTTCGCCATGCGCGAAGCGAGCTCTTACGCGAACCTCGAAGCGGGCAATCCGGCGCGTGCGCTCGAAGCGCTCACCGGCAAACGTGCACTACGCGTCTCCCTGTCCGAAAGGACAGGGCTCGATAAAATGTACGAGCGGATGAAGGAAGCGAAACGCTCGAATGCGGCGATGGTCGTGCACACGCGCGAGGTCGGCGTCGCCCAACCCCTTCATGTCGAACACTGTTATGCAGTGATCGATGTCTATGAAAAAGACTCGAAACGTTTCGTGAAGCTCTACAATCCGTGGGGAACCAACGGTGGACAGAAGAAGCTCGAAACGTTGATCCACGATGTTGCGCTCGAAGGCGTCCGCGCAGACTGTGACGCGCTCTTCGTGGCGGGAAGCTAAAGGTATCGTCATGGCCGTCGAACGCGTCACCGCATCCGCAGGATCGCCCGAAGACATTCAAGCGCAGATCGATGCCGCCGAGCCGGGCTCGGTGATCCATCTGCCCGCGAAACGGATTCGCGGAAACTTCGTCATCGACAAAGCGCTGACTATTCGCGGCGCGGGTGCGGATCGCACCATCGTCGACGGATGCGGGCGCGGCCCGACGTTCTCCATCGATGCCGTCGACGCCGAAGTTCGCCTCGAAGAGCTCGCGGTGACCGGTGGTCGCAGCGCGCTCGGCGGCGGAGTCACCATCGACAACGGCGCGCGGGTGTACATCGTCGGTTGTTTGCTCGAACGCAACTTGGCGAGCACGGGACGCGGCGGTGCGATCGCCGTCGACAATGGCGCAGTTTTCGTCAGCGAGTCGACGATCGCCGGCAATCGCGCACAAATAGGCGGCGCGATCTTCGTCGGTGCGAGCGCACGTGCAGAGATCGCAGCGTCGATCATCGCCGAAAACACGGCGGTCAAAGGTGGCGGCATCGCTGCAGTCGACGACGCCGAAGTCGACGTCTGGACCTCGCGCCTCGAGCAAAATCAGGCCGAAAACGAGGGCCATCATCTCTACACCTACGGAACACGCCTCCGAAAACCGCGCATCGTTTTGTCGAACACCGTGTTGTCGGCGTGTGGCTCAGTGGGCCTGGCGATCTCCAATCACAAATATTTTCGCGCCGTGGTGGCGATCGATAATTCCGCGGTCGGCCGCGAATTCATGCCTATAAGCGTCGTAGGCTGAGGATCAAATCATGGTGGCGATCTCTCCAGTCGGTGCATATCTCGACGTCAACTCGATGCCCGATCGCTTGGTCAGCGATCTGGAGAAAGCCGGCGTCGGTCAAGAAGAGCTGCGCGAGCTCGCCGGCCGCGATGCCGTCATCCGCGGCGCAGAACTGCGTGCTTTGGTGGCGCGACTCGACGCGACCGCACAACGTGCGCCTTCCAGCGAACGTGCTTTGTCCGCGCTGACCACTCACCTCGAAGAAAATCGTGCGCGCGCCGAACGTGAAGGTTGGGCGCGTTTTCGTGGCGAGCCGGTGCTCGATCGGGTCGCCTCCGGTCATTTCGTGATCGGCGAAGGTTCCTCCGGCGAAGCGGTCACCCGCGTCAATCAAGCGTTGATCGACACTGGATATCTCGGTGTCGAAAATGCGGACGCGAGTTTCGGACGTACTACGCGTACCGCGCTCGAACGGTTCCAGCGCGATGCTGGTCTCCCGGCCAGTGGGCAGCTCGATCATGAAACGCTCTCTGCATTGGCCGTGTTCGCGCCGCCACCCGGACAGAAGCTGGACCAAGTTCCGGAGTTCGATCGTATCTATTCCGATCACCGCGCCGACGTGACCATCGCTTTGGATCTTGATCCGAAGATCAGTACGAACGACGCCGAACGCGCGGTTTTGTCCGGCCTGCGCCAGCGCGGTTTCGAGCCGCTTTCACAAAAAGAGATCAGCGAAATGCCCGACGCGGATCGCCGCCGTTTGGGCCTCACCGACGATCGCCTCGATCCGAACGCGATGTACTTCGTGAAGAGCGAAGGGGGCGAAGACGCAGTGGTCCGTTTGATCGCCGCCGATCCGGGCGATCCGAACGGTTCCCGCGGCCGTTCCTCGCTCGCCCAAGCGCTCCGCCAAGACGAAGTGGTGATCTATTCGGGACGCGGCAGCGGCTCTGCTGCGCTCGATCCCCGCGTCGAATCGCCGTCGACCGGTCTGCGCGGTGTCGGTTCACGTCGCGCCGATATCTCCGACTTCACGGGCCGGCCCGAATACCAGTTGTTGATCTTCAGCGGGGCCACACCCGAGGTACCTGGCCGTTCGATCAGTGACACCGATACCCTCGCTTTGACCTCACAAGGAAACGGCGCCACCGCGGGACCGCGCGCTTTAGCTTTCCTCGACGGAGTGTTGTCGCGCGCCTCGGTCAGCTTGATGCTCGAGAAACAATCCTCCGTCGAGAGCGAACACCTCGCGAATCTCGGCTTCGACCTCGAAGCCCGCCGCCCCGGCTACGCGTCGAGCGGCTTCCTTGGAAACGGCACGAACCGCCGCGTCGAGAGCGCCGCTGGGACGAGGTCCTAGCGATGCGATGTGCGAGTGAGGTGTCGAAGATGCGGATCGAGGTCAAACACAACCTCGCGCTGGCGCAGGACTTCGAGCTGCCGCTCGAGGATCGGGTGCGCGCGGCGCGGCGGCTCGGAGAGCTGGGCGATACCGAAGTGGTCATTCCGCTCGGAGTGCTCTGTGGCCAATCGGACAGTGAGCTGCGCGATGCGCTCTCGGGGGCGTTGAAGCAGTTGAAAGCGATCGAGATCATCGCACGCGATCTGATGTCCCCGAGCATTCCACGGCGGATTCGCGCGACGCAGATGTTGGCTCTGGTCGGCGACGACGCTTCGGTGCCGGCGTTGATCGACGCGCTGGAAGATCCCTCGTCGAAGGTCCGCGAGAGCGCCGCCAGCTCGCTCGCTTCTTTCCGCGATCCGCGGGCGATTCCGGTGTTGGCGCACCTGCTCGAGCGCGACGAAGATGCCGACGTGCGCGGTGCCGCGGCTCAAGCGCTCGGCGAAATTCCGGTTTTTGCGGCGGTCGATCAGCTCGAGCGCGCGATGCGCGGCGAGAAAGACAAGTTCACCCGCATCCTGATCGAAAGATCAATTTTGCGCTGGCGGGCGAATTCCAGCGTCGCGGATCTGTTGCTCTAGATTAGCTGCCGTTCGGCGATCGTCCCGCTTCCTCACGTACTGGCATTAGTTTGTGGTTGTGCCTCCCGATGCTTCACCTGCGGCATTTTTCCAATGTCGAAAAGCAAAGCGCGAGGACTTGCAGGCACATCCGCGGAGCCTGCTTGTAAGTGTTCGATTCGCATACGGCTTTCCTGTAAAAGGAGTCCAAAGCGAGAATTCTTCGACTCGCGCCGTAAGGATCAGGGGGACTATGCCGTCGCAACAAATCGCACAGGCCGGTAAGCTTGGGTGGGCGCGCATCCCCCGTCGCACGGGCGCCTCGGAGAGCGCTCCGCGTAACCAAACCCTTGTCGTGTTGAATGGGAGCTCGAGATGGCATTTATCAACGTGAAGAACGTTGCAACCTATGGAATTTTGCCGAGCAACAGCGCCGTAGACAATAGCAATTATTGGGACACGATGATGGAGAGGGACATCGTCGATAACGACATAATTCAGTTCGATGAAGGTATCTATGTATTCGCCCGAACCTTGGTCGTGCACAAGCAGGTAGTAATCACTGGAAAGTGGGCTCCAAACTACGCCGATCAAATCTATACAACTCTGGCCTTCACGCAGCCGAGCACAACAGGGATCAAGCTGCTATCCAAATCAAATATCATGCATTTGAAGGTGGCTGGAGCGGGCGGCACCGACATCGAAGCCGACGGCATCTTCATGGTTCGGAACTGTGCGCTCGAAAACCTCGACATAGACGGGTTTGCCGGCACAGGCCTCTTCGTAGATGCGAGCTCGTTTTTGCGTTCATTGCCCAGTTCTTTGCCCACGATTCTAGCGAACACCTCGCCCGCGGGACAGCGACATCTATGTGGCATGATCGGCCAAACCAATTCGGGAACCCAACACGACATTATTAGCCAAATGATCGTCAAGCTCTATGGCTTCTCGAGTATTACTTCACTCAGTGGCCAGCTCAAATTGGCAAACGTCGGTAGTGCGGTACTTCAGCCTCTTGCGCCTCAGACATCGCGCTATTGGAGGATCATCAAAACCATCTCCGATCTTTCGATGACGCGAGTTCGCCTTACTCTCACCGGCACATACGGAGACGACGGCTCGCTGCTTCCCACGGACGGCTTGATTGCCGGTGGAAATATCGACGTTGCCGGAGTGAGTCCCGCTATCACTGGCGGAACAATATTCTCGATTGTCGACGGATATGTTCTTGAGGTCGACATTGCGTCAAGCTCCCCACACACTCTCGCGACATCAAACAACTATTTTTGCCTGCGAAACTGGAATTCCACGCACACTGTCGCCTATAAAAGTGGGATCGGATTCGCGACGGATCCACAATCATCGGTAACAAATCGCGCAGGGAACATACTCACTGTTGCAAATGTCGGGCTTTTCAAAATTGGAGATCAGATTCTCGTCAGTGGCGGCACTCTCGGCCCCGTAAATACGCTTCTGACCATCGTAGGGAAAACGGGGGATACGAACGGAACTCTAACGATCGACTCCTCCACGACATTGTCAGGAGGAACAACCGGACTCGCAACACGAGCGACAGTATCACGGCCCGCCAACGTCGTCGAACAGGCCGGATTGGATTGGGTTAGAATTCGAGAAACGAGCTCCGATCCTGGGCGGGCCGCCTTCGCAGTCGGAGATACTGTTAGGGTGACAGGCCCTGGCACATCAATCACCGCCAATCCAACTTCGGGCACCGCACAGATCACGGCGATTGTTGACAACACGATCTTTCTAAACACAAATCTGACAGTCGCGGACGGCTCTCCCAGCAACACACTGATCTTTGTAACCTCTGGGCTAAACTCCATAGTCCATCCCTCCGACTTTTCAGAACTCATTGAAGGCGTCTACTTGACGCTCAATCACCCTACGGACACGATTAGCGACAAACGTATTAGTGATATGCGGAGCGGTTTCTTGACCGTTGAAACAGGGAGTCTGACGGCGTTTAACAGCTACACGTCAGCGGCAACGACACGTGGATGCATGGTGACTGACCATAATGCTGATCACTCATTCGTTCAACGCATTCGAGCGAGACACTGCAACATTGGAATACGGACCGTCGGAGACAAAGCGAATACGATAACCTTCATCCATTGCGATACAACAGCGAATGACCATGAAGGCGTGCTCGAAGAGTCCTTCCTTGGCAACACTTGGATAATGCCTCACACAGCCACAAACGGTTTAGTCGAAGCAATCACGCAGGCACTATGGTTCCCCGGTTCGCTCCAGGTCGGATCTGCTAGTACCGCTGGAACTGCAGGCGGTACAGTTGAGCTCGTAAATTCGTCTGGCTTTTCTGCGGCTCTAGTTCCCGGGACGCGTATATGGACAAGAGATCTTCGAGCTGTGGCTGCGTCGGCCGGTGCAACCGGTGAGCACGACCTAGCTGGAAGTACCCCAAGCCACGGAGCAGTCATAATATGGCGGTCTGCGGACGGGCTGCGGATTCGCTACGTCGATGACGGCAGCGAATCGCTCTACAATTGGAACCCTAACGGAATCGTGGGAACGTCGCAACTGTGCACTCGGTCCGGCAATGTTATCACGACGTCAGGCTCACGAAATCCTCTTTTTGTGGTCGATGCGTATATTGAATTGTCGGATGGCACGAACTTTTCGAGCAATCCAAACCCTGTTCGGATAACTGCAGTTGGAACCAACACTATAACGGTTGATAGCTCTGCAAGTTTTGGCGCCGGCACGAGCGGAAGAGTTTATTTGCGTTCTCGGTTTTTCGAGTCAGTTGTTGGTGCCGTCCTTTGGCGTGCTCCTGGATTTCATATTCCATCTCACGCAAGTAGCAATCGCTCCCAAGTTTTCGGCTCTTATGCCGAGAGCGACAACTACGCTCCCGCAATCAACACGCTTTCGGCGACGATTTTCCCGTCGGCCGGGGGGTCCAATGCCATTCTTTCAAACGGAATGTCCATCGTTTCCACGGCACCTGGGCGTTGGTTTGCTCAAAATAGCAACTTGGGCGCACACCAGCCGGGAACTGTTGGTGGTTCAACCGGGCCGACAAAGTTAAGCGGGCCATACAATCGAATTTGCCTCGGCTTCAGTGCGGAGCACGACAACGACCAAGAATATAATCTTGTCTACAATGCGAACGTTGGGACGGACAATGCGCCATACTGGTATGCGTTTCGGCATGGCACCAAGAACTCAGCCTCCGGTGAATTGGTTTTTGCGCTGGGCGGAAATCACTCAATTGATGCAACAGGGGATTCCGGAAGTGGCAATAATCGTTTGTGGCTTAGAACCGGGATGTATTTAGGCGCAAAAATCGTTGAGCTCTCCGGCGCGACAAGAGTTATGGAACATATGTCGCCCGAAGTGACGTATCGATGCACTTTGTTTCGAGAGGTAACAGGCACCCGCAAACCTGAATTTGCCGATGACAACAATTCAGAGGGCTACGAATCTAGAGCACTTGCTTGGGGTGCTGAGGTTCCTGCGACAGCTACAGACGCGGCCGATTACGTCAACAACTGGAATGTTGGAGATTTGGTGCTGGCAACAGGGCTCGGTGGAGGCGGACCGGCGGCCTGGATATGCGCGGCCTCAGGCGTTCCTGGCTCAGATGCAGCACTGTTTGGGTCCATTTGGGCCTCTTTGTCGAGCACGCTCACCCTGGGTTCTGAAGGAGAGCCTGTAGGCGAGCTGATTATCGGCAATGGTGGCACCAGCAGCTCACCGAACGATGCGCTTATTCGCGCGACAGATTCCGTCTCGAACAACGGAGCTGCTCTTACGATCAGAGCCGGAAACGGATCCGGGGATGGAGGCGATCTCACTCTATGCGCAGGTTCCGGTTCTAATATTGGAGGAGCCACGGAGGTCAGAGCGGGCGACGGGGTGGGGACAAATATCGCGGGCGGCATTCTCATCCTAAGCGGAGGCAGGCCTACGGGAAATGGTGCGGGGGGGCCCGTGACGATCGCGACAGCACCGGCCGGATCGAGTGGAAGCAGCTTACGCCCAGCGAGCCACCGTTTCACCGTTGCCACCGACGGGGAAATCTACCACGCAGGTCAGCAAATCGCGGCGACGGAAGGTGTCCATCGCCAGACGTTCAAAAGCACCGTTTCTGCAGCAGCGACGGTTACCGCCTGGTCTCTTCCCTTTAGCGCAGATGGTAAAGTAGCATGGATTCAAGTCTCGGCGACGATGCGCAGCACCTCGACTGCCGACGGTGGCGCGGCAACTCGCGTCGCGTGCGTAAAACGGGCTGGCGGAGCCGCGTCTCTGATCGGCGCGGTTGCTACGATTCTCACGGCCACCGATGCGGGCATGACCGGTTCCATCACGATCGATGCGTCCGGCACGGATGCACGAGTACGAGTAACTGGTTCAAGCACGCAGACAGTATTTGTCGGCGAAATCAGTTGGCAAATTCAAAACTAAGCAAAGGAAGAATTGTGGGTGACGACCAAAACAACGCTCTCACGGAGGAGGATCGCACGAATGGCACGCGCAATGCCGAAGGTTTCAGCCGTACCGAGATTCAGCAGCTCATACGTGCTGACGAAGAAAGACGAGTCAAAGCGTGCAGCCTCGAGATCCAAGCTGTGCTTGCCAAACATGGGTGTGTTTTGGAACCGGTTGTAACAATCGCCGGCTCCCAAATCGTTAGTGATATTCGCGTTTCCGTTTCGCCGCTTGCGAAGAATCGGCATGGTTCGTATTAGCTGGCGCAAAAATGAACGCGGAGGTCGACGTGGGTCACAGAAGGACGATCAGCTACGATTCGTCGTTTCCAGGGGGCAAGTCCATGATACCTTTCAGAGGCCGATTTTCCTTCACGATTCTTTCTGCTTCCTTCGCCTCGCTCTTCGTCGGCTGTGCGAGACAAGAGCCTGCGCAAATTCCAAGCTCGGACGAAGCATGGCTTGATGAAGACACTCCCACGCCTGGTTCGCACCTCGACGAGCTTCGAAAGTCTAATGGGGGCACGAACGGTGATTTTGACTATTGCAATGGTACAGTCAGTTGCAGTTCAGGCGAAGGGGATTGCGATCGGGATAGTGAGTGCACCCCAGGCCTGGGTCTCGTTTGTGCGCGCGATAACGGGCCTAACTTTGGACAGCCTTTAGATTGGGATTTCTGCGTGCCGTCCCATTGTACAAACGGAATTCGAGACGCGGACGAGACGCCCGGCCGGATCGACTGTGGTGGTTCATGCGGCGTTTGCGCTTGCGTTGGAATTGCGGGCAGCGCCACCTTCTGCACACCGAGCTGCCCATGCCCTCAAGGTCAGGGCGACTGCGACAAGCATGCTGACTGCAGTGCTGGATTGATTTGCGGGAAGAACAACGGCCCTTCATTCGGACTTCCCTTTGATTTTGACGTTTGCGTCAATTCCCCCGTTCCAACCGACGCTGGACCCGGAGACGCTCAGGCGGAGTCTGACGGCGGGATGGCCAATGACGCGAGCGGGTCCTTAGATGCAGGGAGCACAGGCGACGCTTCGGTGCCCGACGCACTCGCAGCGTTTGAGCGCGTGAGCGTGAGCTCTGCGGGTGTCGAAGGGAACGGAACGAGTCTCTATCCCTCGATGTCCGAGAGCGGACGTTTTGTGGCATTTCAATCGAGTGCGAGCAACTTGGTTGCTGGGGACACGAACGGCTTCGATGACATTTTCGTTCGCGAGCGTCAGAACGGAGTGACGACACGGGTCAGCGTCGCAAGCAGCGGCGCGCAAGCGATCGGCGGCAATGCTTCTAGCCCCTGGATTTCATCTGATGGCCAAATCGTGGCCTTCTCCTCTGCTGCAGAAAACTTAGTCTTGGGAGACAACAATGGACTGACCGATATCTTTGTTCACGATCGCAGCACAGGCTCAACGGTCCGCATCAGTGTCGCGAGCGCCGGAGCTGAGGCGAACGGCGAAAGTGTGTTTCCCTCTCTTTCGGCGGACGGACGCTTTGTCGTATTCAGATCTTCAGCCACGAATCTCGTCAGTAATGACACGACCACAGGCTCTGACGCGTTCCTCCACGACAGGCAAACTGGATCAACGACGAGACTGAGCATTTCCAGTATTGGCGCCGAGGCAAATTCCGACACGCACAATGTTGCGATCTGCGGGGACGGCTCAACGATGGTCCTTTGGTCTGCGGCTTCGAACCTCGTTCCCGCTGATACAAATATTGCGGATGACGTATTCATCCGCAATAGACAAGGCAACACAACGGAACGCGTGAGTATCGGGTCGGCGGGAGCCCAGGCCAACGGACAAAGCCGATCTTGGGGACCTTCAATCTCTTCAGATGGCAGGTTTGTAGGCTTCGCATCGTCTGCGACCAATCTAGTTCCACAGGACACCGCCGGTAGGGATGATGCGTTTGTCTTTGACCGGCAGACGCAAACAACCGCGAGAGTGAGCGTTGGTTTCGCGGGTCAAGAGAGCAACGGCAACAGTTTTTCACCAACCCTGAGTGCGGATGGACGGTACGCCTTCTTTGTTACTTACGCATCCAACCTTTTCCCTGGCGACACCAACGGATTCGCAGACGTGTATGTTAGAGACCAGCTCATGCAGAGTGTCGCCCGACTTAGCCTCGCGAGCGATGGTTCACAGGGAAATTTTGATGTCTTTCCGGAAATCGCGCCGTCAGCAGACGGAAGATTTGTAGCCTTCAGCGCGAGTGCGTCAACTCTGGTTCCGGCGGACACGAACAATGCCGCGGATGTGTTTGTCGTGCTCAACCATCTAGCTCCATAGAGAAACGAGGTACGGCCGTGGATTTTGTCGACTGGAGAGCATCTCTAAACGCGATCGTGGGATCGCCGGCCGCTGAAGCGGCGAGACTTCGAGAAGAAGAGCAACGGAGACTCGAAGAGCCACTCCGCATTCGCACCCTTGGTGAGCAGTTGGTTCAGATGGCTTTTTCCGACATTTGGAGAGACTTGGAGATTGCCTTTCGCGAGCTGGAAAGGAAGGATATTGGTGCTTCAATTTCACGATCTCCCGCGCGAGAGTGGATTTCGATCGAGGCTCGACTACACACTCTCCGGTTCGACCTCGACATACAGAACACGAAAGTGCTAGTCGCTCTCGACGGCCAACCGACAGCTCTCGCATTTGATTCTGGGCGTCAGTATCTAGTTGACGAGGGTGCTCAGGCAGGCAATCAGGCCTCACCCAAAGATTTCACAAATAGCCTGCTTGAGCATTTCTTGATGAAGGTCGCTGGTTCATGACGCTCGGATCGTGGACTGATACCAACAAGAAGACACCTTAGGAAAAAATGGGGATGCTCCGCCAACAAGTGTATTTTTCATGAAGGGAAAGCGTCTCGATTTCCACTGGTCTAGAACGTGACGCTCTCGACGATCAGCGTGCTGTGGCGATCACCGCTTTGGTGCTCGAGCACGCCGGTCACCGAGGTCAGGGACTGCACCTCGGCGGGTACGCAGACTTCGTAACACTGTTGTCCGGCGCAGCCGAATTTGGTTCTCGCTTGTCGGATCAGATGTTGGAGCTGCGGGTTTGTTTGTGAGGGCTCGACGACCTCACCGAACACAGTGTCAAAGCTCGCTCCGCCCTCGAGCTCGATCAGATCGTCTCGAGCATCGCTACAAACATACTGGTAGCTGATCGTTCCCGCGTTGCAACACTGCGGGGTGCACGCCACCGCGGTAAATGAATAGCTCGGCGACGGCGCCTCTTCGATCCGGATGCGCTTGCCGTGAAATGCAGTGACGTTGCTACACAGTTGATCGAGCTGGACCAGCTCTACCTCGGAGCCACTGTCCAAAAGACCAGTGTCCAAGAGACCAGCATCTTTTCCGCCGGTTTGGCCCTCGAGCGGGAGCACGTCGGAGGCGCACCCCGCGAGGAACAGAAGGAGCGCCGAGAGCCGCATGGCTCACTGTACTGCACTCGGGAGATTTCCGGCCCGAGTACCTTGATTCGAGCCTAGTCGAAGGAGATGTGCACGTGATCCATGTGATTTGCGGTCGGGCTGCCGCGATCTTCCATCGGGCGCCACTCCCAGTTCGACGACGGCGAGGCGATCATCTGTTCGTAGATCACGTATTTCACGCCGAGCTCGTCGTGATTCGCGCGGAAGTGTTCGGCGATGTCCCGGCCGCTCTTCGTGTCGTCCATGGTCATCACGTCGATCGCGTTGCCGTGTGGATGATCCGACGGTCCCGACCGCTCGCCGATGCCGCCGATCGTTCCGTCGAAGCCCATCTCGCGCACTTCGCGCGCGCCGTTCGCCGCGTTTTCGCGCAGGCCGTCCGGGATGCCGGTCTCGCCGGTCGAGCGCGGTCCACCGGTGCCGCTGGTGCTCGTTCCACCGCTGCCGCCGGTTCCGCTGGTGCCGCCGCTTCCGCCGGTGCTGGTCGTTCCGCCGCCGCCGCCGCTGCTTCCACCGCCACCGCCGCCCCATGATGCCGGCTGGCCGCTGCTGAAATTTCCGCCGCTGTTCATGTTGCCCGCGTTGCGAGGAGGCGACGCGTTCTGCTGATTCTGCTGGTGCATGCCGTTCGAGAAGTAGTCGATCAGCAGCGCGAGCAGCTCCTGCGCCGACAAATTCGCGAGCGGATTTTTCGGATCGATCTCACCGTTTTTTCCACCGGTGAGCTGCTGGAGAAATTGCGCGATCTCCGGCGGCATCTCGCCCCCGCCGAATTGATCCTGCGCCATCCACGGATTCGCCGCGCCCGTCCCGCCTCCCGGCGGCTGTTGTTGCCCCGCGCCCGGCATCGCACCGGGCATGCCACCGTTGAGCATGTCCCCGTAGAGCTGCATCAAGAGCGCATTGGAATCTTGCGACCAGCGAACGTTGCCCATGAAACGAAGATGCGCGATCCACGCTGCGGGAGTCGCTTACCCACCATTGTAATGATCTCTTGCGGACTCTCCCTCGGTGCGACACATTCGCGGTGAAGTGGATGAGACCACGCTCAGCGTCGAAGGAGATCGCCGTGTTCTCGGGGATGGAACGCCGTCCGTCGCGCGCTTACGCATCATCTATCCGCTCGAGCTTGCAGCGGAGATCGAGGTCGGGACCAGCCTGGTCATCGGCCGCCGCGCAGAGCCCGGGGCGGATCAATGGGCCATCGTCCACCCCACCGTTTCGCGACAACACGCGAAGATCGCCCGCGAAGCTACGGGAGCGCATGCGATCAGCGATCTCGGAAGCCACAACGGTTCTTGGCTCGACGGAGCTGTCCTCACGGCCAAACCAATCCCGCTCAGCTCCGGCGCGGTGATCCGTTTTGGCGACGTCCTCCTCGTCTACGAAGAGCCGTCGATCGAACGGATCGAGCCTTTGGGCGCCGCACTTCCAGGACATTCGAACGCCATGCGCCGCCTGCGGGCCGAGGTCGAACGCGCCGCAGCCACCACCGCCGCCGTGTTGATCAGCGGCGAGACAGGCGCGGGCAAGGAACGGGTCGCGCGCGAAATTCATTACCTGTCCGGTCGTACAGGTGGCTACGCCGCGTTCAACACCAACGAGGTCTCCTCGGAGCTGTTTGCGAGCGCGCTCTTCGGCCACGAGCCCGGCGCTTTTACCGGCGCGGATTCAGCGCATCTCGGCATCGTTCGTTCGGTGGAAGGCGGCACACTGTTACTCGACGAGATCGGCGATCTCGAGCCCGCAAAACAGGTCGCTTTGCTGCGTCTGCTGGAAGAACGCGAGCTGCGCCCGCTCGGACGCAACACGCCGATCAAAGTCGACGTACGTTTTCTCGCCGCGACGAATCGCGATCTCCGCGAGGATGTTGCGGACGGACGTTTTCGCCGCGACCTTTACGCGCGCCTTTCACTGGTTCCGATCACCGTTCCCCCGCTCCGCATGCGTCGCATGGACATTCCCGAGTGGATCGCACGTTTCGATGCCGCAGAAGGTTCGGAAGCGCACGCTTATTTTACGGCCGAAGCGATGGAAGCTGCGGTGCTTCATGCGTGGCCGGAAAATTTGCGCGGGGTCGTGCGATTGGTGCACGCAGCGCGCGCGCGTTCTTCGGAAGCGGCGCCGTTCGGCAAACACGAAGTGCTCGAAGTGTTGGGTCCGCCGCGCGAGACGGAGCCGCCCGCGGAAAAAGCCGCGGCTTTGCCGATCCCCACAGAAGCGGAGCTCAAAGAACAGATGGAGCGGCTCGGCAGCGTACGTGCGGTCGCCAAACACTTCGGGCGAGATCGGCGGCAGATCTACCGTTGGCTCGATGCGTACGGCTTGCGCCGCTGAAGCACGGTGACTTCTTCCCGCCGTGCGCGCGTGTCCTCGTCCTCGTCATTGAGCGAGAGCGAGCGATCGAGCGTGCGTGCGGCGCGATCCAAGGTCGCGGTTGCGTCCAGTCCGCGTTTCATCTCGAGCTCCGCGCGCAGGATCAATGCGCGACCGAGGTTCGAGGGTGGCGCGTAATGTTTCGGATCCAAAACCTCCGCACGCTCCAACGCAGAGATCGCTTCGTTGATCGCCTGAGAAGGATCGCGCTTTTTCGCCGCCAGATATCGGGCCCTCGCGATGTGTACGTTTCCCAGATTGTTCGGGATGTGCGAAACCGACGGCGCGCGCACAGCCGCCTCGTCGAGCAAACGTTCCGCCTCGTCGAGGGTCGGCGTGGGATCGATCCCATTCGCCGCTTCCCACTCACCTCGGCTGCGATATGCGTTTCCCAAGCTGTTCATCGCTTGCGGATGGGTCGGCGTGTGTTCGAGCGCCTTGGACGCCGCCTGCGCAGCGAGCTCGAGCGCGGGCCGCGGATCCTTGTTCTGTTTGACCAACGCCATCGCGAGCAATTTGTGCCCGCGCGAAGCCTCGACCCAAGCTTCGATGTTGCCTGGATCCGCCTTCGCCGCGCGTCCACACCGCGCGATCCCCATGCTGTGCGTCTCGTCCATGTCTCCGCCGCCGAAATAGTTGAATGCATAGAGCGAGTCCGAAGAAATGCGGCAGCCGAGCGCATAGACCTCTGGATCGCTGCGTGCGATCGACATCGCTTCGACGATCGCTTGTTCGGCCGCCTCCCGGGCAATCTCTGCCAGCTCGAGCTGTCCCCCCGCGACGTATTGCGATGCGCTGTCCGCGTGAATCCGCGCCACCAACAGCTTCGCTTCATAGAACGAACGATCTTTCACGAACGCCATCTCCGCTTCGATGATCGCCGCGTCGAAACGTTCTTCGCAAAACGCGATCAACGCTTCTGCATAGTGCTCCGGCTCCGGACTGAGGTCGCGCGCTCGATTCAAATAGGCGAGGGCGGGATCGCGAAAATCGCGGCGCGCGTCGGCGACAGCGCGATTGCTCTTGGAATTGCGCGCATCGGCCAGCCTCAACGCATACAAACGGGCGTGCACCCCTCCGAGCGCCGCCGCCACCTCCCGATCGCGAAAGCCTGCGTTCCACGCTTCCAGCAAGCTCGCGCGCGCCTCCTCCAGCTCACCTTGCGCAAGATACGCGCGGCCGAGCGCATACCGTCCCGGACCGAAGCCCGGCCCGCGCACGAGCGCGATTTCGAGTCGCAGCTCATTCGTCCGTTCTCGCGCCAGCTGGAGATCGCCGCGAATATCGTGAAGCGGCATCATGCGTGCGATGCGCAGTGTGTTTTCGATCCGCTCCGCAGCTTGTCCAAAACGCTGTGAAAGCGCGGCTTCTGTGCGCAGCTGTGCTTGATCGCGAAGCCGCACCGCACCGACCAAGACCAAAATGAGCGTCGCGAGCACCGCCGCGGCGAGCACATATTTATGCCTGCGCGCGCTGCGTTTTGCGCGATACCAGAGATCCGCGCGCATCGCCTCGACGGGCTCTCCGGCCAGGTAACGCTCGAGCTCCGCTGCGACCGCGAACGCAGACTGATAACGATCCTCTTTATCCTTCTCTACACACTTCGCGACGATCGCCGCGAGCTCCGGCGGCAACACTTTTTGATTCGGTGCATCGACCAGACGTACGCCGCTCAACACCTCGAACAAGGTCGCGCCGATTCCATAGATGTCCGTGCGCCGATCGACCTCACCACCCGGACTCTCTTGTTCCGGCGCCATATAACTCGGCGTTCCGCGGCCGCGCGCTTGTTCCTGGCGTGACAGATCGCGCCCGACGCCGAAGTCGAGGACGTACGGTTTGAGCCGCCCTTCCGGCGTCTGATCGAGCATGATGTTCGACGGCTTCACGTCGAGATGAATGACGCCCGTGCGGTGTGCCGCGTGAATCGCGCGCGCAGCGATCGCCATGATCCGAATCCGCTCTTCGAACGGGATGTGGCTCGCCGCCGCTTTGAGCGTCTCGCCGCCGATATATTGCATGGCGATGTACGGTTGTCCGTCGATCTCTCCGACGTCGTAGATCGGACAGACGTTCTCATGTTCGATCCGGGCCTGCCGTTGCGCTTCAGCGAGCTGCTGCGCGTGCGGAAGGTTCGCCTGGTTCTTCACCAACTTCAGCGCCACGTTCCGTTCGAGCACCGAGTCGAAAGCCTTGAAGACGCGGCCCATCCCGCCTTCCGCGATCAGCTCGATCAGACGATAACGACTCCGTACCTTAGCTGTCCCTTCGGCCCGTGCGACCGGAACAACGGCCTCATCGACATTGCTCGATGCTCGCTCGGCCAGCGCGCGCACCTCGGCTTCGGTGATCGTTCCGCGCGCGATCAACGTGTCGAGGTACGCGCCGTAGCGCCATTCGAAGGAGGTGCGCGTGATGTCGTCGCAGAGCGTCTTCTTCAGCGCTTCCAGCTCCTCTTCGCGGAGCAGACCTTCACGCTTTGCGAGCGCGATGATCGAAGCCTCCGTCGCGGGCATCCCGCGATATTAACAGACGCCGGGGCGCTTAAAATTGCGTGAGCCACAAATTCCAGGGCTGTGCGTTCGTCACGTCCTTCAGCTCGGCGGAAACGATGTCTCCCGAATTGACGTCGATCTCCAGCGAGAACCCACCCGCAGCGAGCACCACGCCGCTGTTTGGGTGATCGATCAGCTCGAAATTTTGAGCCGGGACGGAGTCGCAAGTCGCGACTCGCGCTGGATTGCCCATTTCGAGACACAGATGATTCATCGGAGAGAGAAGCTTGTGGATATTGGGTCCGTGGTCGATCGCGTAGAACGCTTGTCCGATCGCCGGTCGTCCTGTGTTGGAGACCCTGAGCGTGTTGCCGCCGCTGACGCCCATGAAACTTCCGCGTGCAGAGGGATCCTCGAAAGCGAGCCCGACTCCGCGAAACTGCGCGGCCATTTTCAAGCCGGTCAAATCGGGCAAAAACTCGGCGCGTTGGCCGATCGCCAGACCATTCCCGTTCGTCTCTCCGGTGAGAATTACGGCGATTCCTGGCTGCCGATCGCGCAGGCAGAAGCCTCCGAGATCCTCTCGAACTACCCGACCTCCTTGGTTGGCGCGGAGCTGAACCGAGCCCGGAGGGAAGTTCGGATCGTCCGAGGCCACGGTGATGAATCGGCCCGAGTGAAGGCGAAGATTGTCGTATCCGAAACAATCGAGAAGCTCGTTGTTTCCGAGGTGTGTCCGGTCGAGCTCGCGAAAAAAACCATCGTCGGTCATGCCGGCGCTGGTGCGCAGAAAGAACGGATCCTGCGTCTGAAAGAATGCAATTTTCGGAGGAGTCTGTTCGACGAAGCGCATCCTCTTGATCTTGGTCTCGTTCGGAAACATCGCGTCGAGCGGTGGAGGTGTCACGACCGTGGTCGGCGAGCCTTCGAAACAATCTGTCGTGCTGATGCCGAGATTGTTGCTGAGCAACGTCATGGTGCATTGCAAGGAAGGGCCGTTGATCCGAGCGATGCCCAGGTCCATCGCCTGTGCATTGGCACCATTGGCGATCCGATCTTCGGATTCCAAGAGCGGCTCATCACCGGTGCCGCAGGCTGCTGCGAGCACCCACGCGAGAGGAGATATTCTGAAGTACAGTTTCATGGCCGGCGCGAAGAGCAAGGTTGGTGCCGAGCTCGTTTCCATTTCCCGCGCCGTCTCCACCTTAGGAAATTGTGACCTGTCCCATGTGCTGTCCCATGAGACAGGTCGGCTTTATTGCACGCCTCGCACGAGCATCGCGCTGTTCACGTTCGGGACGGTGATCTCCAGCCGCGTTCCGGTCGTGCCGATGGTGTTCACCGAAGCGCCGTCATAGGTCGCCAGCTCCGCGAGCACCCGTCCTCGCGTGTCGACGATGTCCATCTGCAGTGCACCGCGCATGCGTGTCCCCGCCGCGTTCAACCGCAGCGTTCCGCGCATGCCGGAGATCGAGTCGGCGATCGATCGTCCTTGCAGCGGAGTCACGCGCAAGACGTCATCGCGAACCGATTCGATCTCGTAGAACAAAGTGCGCGTCGGATCCGGATTCACGCGCTCCATCACCCGCAACAACTGCTGATTGCAGGCGCCGCCGCGGCAGGTAAAGAAGATCGGATTCAGCGGACAACTCTGACCGTTATAGAGACAGATCGTGGAAGACGTCCGCGGGCAACTGTCGTTTTCGTCGAGGATGCCGTCGTTGTCATCGTCGTAGTCGCGGCAATCGCGCAGTCCGTCTCCGTCGGTGTCGCCCGATTCCACGCCGTGACGGACGCTCGAAGAAGGCTGGCAATTTGCGTTGATCTGCATACCCACCGGAACGCTGTTGCTCTTCGGATGATGGTCCGTACGATCGCTGCACCCGTCGTTGTCATCGTCGCTGTCGCAGACGTCGCCGTTTCCGTCGTCATCGGTGTCGAGGTTCGTGGGATCCGGATCCGAAGGACAGGTATCGCAGGTGTCCCAAATGCCGTCTCCGTCCGTGTCGGTGTCGGTCTCGTCGACGTCGTTCGGACACATGTCGGTCTCATCGCAGAAACGATCGCCGTCCCAGTTGTTTGTGTGACCGTTCGGATCGAGCGGGCAGCGGTCGCAGGGAGACGCAAAGCCGTCGCCGTCTTCATCGTCGTTGCGCGCATCCAGCAGATTCGGGCAGCGATCGATACTGTCGCAAACACCATCATGATCGGTGTCGTCGACACATGCATCGTTCAACAACAGTCGAACCGGCACCGCCACGCGACACTCTTGAATCTGCGCGACCTGACCCGCAGTGAATGCTTCGTAACGTGTATAGTTGTGCAGATACGGTCCACGGCACGAGAATCCGTAATAAGACATCGCATTGCGCACCATCGGTGAATAGTTCGTCTCCACCGGCGTGCCGTTGATTCGCTGATAACATTGCACTGCGCAGCGCGTGTCGTGCGGGCTCACCGGATCCGCGTCGAGCACCGTCGTTTCGCACCACTCGTGCCAATTTCCATCGTCCGAGCTTTCATAAGTTCCGGGATCGGCCGGAGTGTCGTGAACGTTGGACAACGTGTCGCAGACGTCATCATCATAGTCGTAGTCGAGCGTGCCCGCCGAGCTCGGATCCGAAGAAGAGAATGTGTGGCGCAGACACCAATAGTGTCCCATCTCGTGCGCGTAGACCGATCCGCGTCCGGCTTCGCTTCCGGCGGAGGGCGGGGTGCAGAAGATGACGTCGTCTCCGTTGAAGTTGTCATCGGAGCCGGGACAAGGGATGCCGTTCCAACACTTGTTGAGATCCGGCATCAAGAAGAGGGTGATACGATCCGGCTGTTGGGCGGCGAGCGCGGTGAGCTCGGCGATCAATAAGGCGTTCGATTCACCATTACCCGCGTTTCCGCTGGTCGCATCGATCGTGGAGAAACGATCGTCGTGCGTGATGATGGGCGCCATCGCGCGGAACGAATATCCCGTCGGGATGTACTCGAGATTCATCTCGTTGATGGCCAAATAGTAGGAATTGACCAGCGACTCTTCATCTGGATGTCCGCAGAAGAGATTGCTGTTTGGACAGAAGATGCGGGCTTGAATGCGGAAGGTTTCGATCGTCGACCCCGCCGAGGAATTCGACTCCGCGAGCGGTGATTCTTGGGTTTCTTCACAAGCGGCGGCCAGCGCCAATAATAGGGGCGCCGTCCACAAAACGAAGGAGTGAGCTTTCATTCCCAGTGCTTTCGCAAGTCGCCTGCCAAGGCGGCCGGAACCTGAAAACACGTGCGCGTGAGCGAGCCTGACACTCAAACACACGTTCGCCTGACAGTCAGACGACGATATGCTCCACAAATGCGGCGTTGGGCTTTCGCGATTCTGCTCTTATCTGCTTGCGGCGATCCGGCATCGAACGAACAAGAAGACGCGTCCTCATCGAGCGCTGATCGCGTCGATCCCGGCGATGCATCGATCGACGACGGCGAAGCACACCCCGACGCGACCTCCAGCGATGACACGACCGCGCCGCGTTTTGCAGGGATCGCCGCGTTGTATTCCGCGAGCACCACAGAATTGCGCGCGACGTGGATGGAAGCGCGCGACGACCTCACCGCGCCCGCGAATCTCAGCTACGACCTCTATCTCGCAATCGACGCTGCGACCGCCGAAGCGAACGCCGATGCGAATATGCCACCCACTGCGAGTGTCACCGGCATGACCGCGCATACTTTGACCGGCCTCACGGCAGCGACCGAATACGCGCTCGTCGTGCGCGCGCGCGATGCCGCAGGAAATCGGAGCACGCGGTTACCTGCGAGAACGAGCAGAACGCCGGCACGAGACTTTGTGGCCAAAAGTACAGTGAAGGATTTGTCGGCGCTAGGTCTGACGATCACCCCGACAAGTCTCGACAATTTCGACGTCACTGGCGATCTCTCGCAGCTCGCGGTCGGTGATCTGGTGATCGCCGAAAACGAATATGGGCGCTCGCTGCGAAAGATCGTCTCTCTCACAGCTTCATCGATGGTCGCCGTCAAAGCCGATCTCCAAGAAGTCGTGCAGAGCGGCGAAATGCGGATCTCCGGTGTCTTGCCCGATCCGACCGGCTTCGGGCCGGGCACCGCCCAAGGCGCATATTATCGAGATCCTCAAAATAATCTGTCGATTCAACAGACAAAACAAAATCGCGTCTTCCTCGGCCCGCCGTTTCGCGCGCACGAAAGCGAAAACGGTGTCTCGCTCGAAGAAGACGTGGAGATGGATTACGCCTTCACCTGGGAGGTCGGCTACGAGTCGAACGTCGAGTGGTTCGACGAAGGGCTCGGCATTCCGGAATCGATGAGCGTGATCTTCGACGGCGCGCTCGGCGTCGAAGGCTCGATCTCTTACGCGCTGACCGCGGAGGCAAAATACGAAGTCGAAAAAGAGCTCGTCTCGCGCACGATGCGTTTCGTCTACACCGTCGGCGCGGTGCCGGTGGTGCAAGAAGTGAAGCTCCAATTGATGGCCAAGATGGAGCTCGAAGCCGAAGGTGAATTCAAAGCCGGCCTGGAATTCAGCGCCGCGAAGACGATCCGCGTCGGCCTCGTCTGGTACAATGGGCAAGGCTTCATGCCCATCAAAGACAGCGGTTTCGAACAAGAGACCGAATTCACGCTCGAAGGTGAAGTGTCTGCCAAAGCGAAGATCAAAATCTATCCTGTACTTTCGACCAGGTTGTACGGAGTGGCTACCGGCAAAGTGCTGGTCGACCCCACGGTCGATGTCGATCTGCACGCACGATTCCTCCCACTGCCGGTGGAGATCGACAAAACGAACATCGACTTTTCGGTCGGCCTCCAAGCCGCGGCCGATCTGAGCATCTTCGGGAAAGAGCTGACCAAGTGGGAGAGCGATCGATACGAGTTGTTCAAACTGCCGATCCTCAGCCAACCCGAGATCAAGCTCCTTCCCCCAAAGAGCGCCAACACCTGTCACCCGGCGAAGCTCTCGCTGCGTCTGGCGAACGGCCAAAACAATACTGTGCTCCCGCAGAATATTTATTGGGAGGTGACCGAGGGGACAGCAACTATCTCGCCCGATCCGACGGGCCTGCGCGCCGATCTCGAATCGTCGACCACCGGCACGGTGAGCGTACGCGTGCGTGCTTATGGCGACGGCCCGCTCGGGTTGCTCGGCCAACGTTACGCCGAAGTATCGGTGCATTTCGTCGAGCCCGCGGAAGACTGTTCCATGGTCCCACCGGCCGCTGCGGAGCCGATCGCCTGTTTGCCGATCCGCTCGGGCTACACGGGCGCACCACATTTCGCGAAGACCCGCGTACACTCCGACGAAGCGCTGGTGGAAGCGTTCTTTCCGATCCGCGTCGACGACGTGAGCCCGCGTTACATCGACTTCGTGGTGTTCAAAGACATCGGCAATCCGAATTACTACCAGCAGATGCAGCAGCAGGCGTTCGCCACGCGCGTCGAGCCGGGCTTCGATGGTGAATGGCTTTCGGGCCTCTCTCCGTCCGGATTCGGACCGGGTCGCTACACCCTCGCGACCAGCATGCAGCAGTCTGAATTCGACAATGGATGCACTTTCACGCCGGGCTTTTATGCGGATTGCCAAGCGCTCGGCGTGGCGCCGGTGAGCACAAATTATTACGAGATCACCGCCGCCTTCGGACCTGACCGCGAGGACAACGACGTCTGCAAAGGGTATGGCGGCATTCCTATCCCGTGGGTCGAAGTTGTCGGTCCCGGCCCCGACCAAGACAACGACGACGATGCCATACACGCGATCGACTTCGCGCACGGACAACGCGCCAGCGGAAAGCTGCAACCCGGCGACAAAGACTTCATTCGTTACCAAGGTGATCCGGTGGACAACAACGTCTACGACACCGATCGACCCGAAGAGGGTTGTGATGTCGAAGTGAGCGCCGAGGGAACGCCGCCGGTGTTGATCACCATCTACGAAGGTGAAGAGAACGCGGGCAACGAAGGACCGAGCGTCGTCGAAGGTCAGACGCGCGTTCGCTTCACGCCGAATCCGTCGAAGGTCTATTTCTCGCGCCTCAAGTATCGCGACGAGACCGCGCAAGGTGAGTACGTCGCCGAGATCAAGAGCGATTGCACGCAAGAGACGCCGTTCCCGCTGCTGGCCGACGTACCGACGTCGAACGCGATGATGTCCGCTTCGTACGGCGACGTTCTTCGTTTCACGCTGCCGGTGAACGCGTTGGTCAAACAGGTGCAAGTGACGTTGCGCGAAGCGATCCCGGGCTCGACGTGGGGCGCAGGCGTGAATTATCTCGACGTTCCGGCCGGCTCCACCGAAGTGGAGCTCGACGTCATGGTCTGGAACGGTGGATTTCCAGACGGTTTGTACTATGCGGAGATCACGACCTCCGACGCGGAGAACAACTCGGTGACGTTACTCTCTACGTACGGACGCGACGCATCCGTTTCGACGACCAACTATGCGTTGAAGAAAGAGAACTTCATCGCGGGCACCGTGGAGATCGCCGATTCGACGTACCCGATGATCCTCGTCGACGTCGGGCCACCGTGAGACGCGCCGTCTTTGTGCTTGCTAACTCTCGGAAAAAGCCGCACCTCCTAGCCCGTTTCGCATGTCCTCCCAAAAGCTTCGCACTGACGTCCGCAACTTTGCGATCATCGCGCACATCGACCACGGCAAAACAACGCTGGTCGACGCGATGCTCGCGCAATCCGGTGTATTCCGTGACAACGAGGCCATCCCCGAACGGGTGATGGACTCAAACGATCAGGAGCGCGAACGCGGCATCACGATCTTGGCGAAGAACACCGCGGTCACCTACCGCGGCGTGAAATGCAACATCCTCGATACGCCGGGCCACGCTGATTTCGGCGGTGAAGTCGAACGCGTGTTGTCGCTCGCCGACGGTGTCTGTCTCTTGGTCGACGCCGCCGAAGGACCGCTGCCGCAGACGCGTTTCGTGCTGCGCAAAGCGATCGAAGCGCGACTCAAGCCGATCATCGTCATCAACAAGATGGATCGCAACGACGCCCGGCCCGTCGAGGTTCTCGACGAGATCTACGATCTCTTCATCGACCTCGGCGCCGACGAAGAGGCGCTGATGTTCCCCGTGGTCTACGCGGTCGCGCGCCGCGGAATCGCGTGGCGCAAGCTCGGCGAAACCGGCACCAGCTTGCAGCCGCTCTTCGAAGCGATCTTGGAGCACGTTCCGCCGCCGCCCGATCGGCGCGACGAACCGCTCGCCGCTCTCATCGCCAACACCGAATACGATGATTACGTCGGTCAGATCGCGATCGGCCGTATCGTCACTGGAACGGTGAAGTTGCCGACGAACCTCTTCGTTCACGGCAAAAAAGGGGCGCCGTTCTCCGGCAAGGTGATGCGCCTCTACAACTTCGATGGTCTGAAGCGCAAAGAGATCACCGAAGCCGCGTCGGGGGAGATCATCGCCGTCGCCGGTATCGAAGGCATCGACATCGGCGACACGTTGACGCTGACCGCGGAGACACCGCCGCTCCCGCGCATCAGCGTCGATCCGCCGACGCTGCGCATGACCTTCATGGTGAACAACTCACCGTTCGCCGGAAAAGAAGGCAAATACATCACCTCGCGCCAAATTCGTGAGCGCTTGATGAAAGCGGCCAAACAGAACGTCGCCATCCGCATCACCGATGGTGAGTCGCCGGATCAGTTCGAGGTCGCAGGTCGCGGTGAGCTGCAGCTCGCCGTGCTCGTGGAGACGATGCGCCGCGAAGGTTACGAGGTTCAGCTCTCCAAACCGGAGGTCGTCACCCGCGAGATCGAAGGCGTGTTGTGCGAACCGATGGAGCTGCTCTCCATCGACGTGCCTGACACCTATATCGGTATCGTCGCGGAGAACCTCGCGCCGCGCAAAGGCCAGATGTTGCGCCTCGACAACCCCGGCACCGGCCGCGTGCGCATGGAGTTCCGCATTCCTTCGCGCGGTTTGATCGGTTTCCGCGGACAGTTCCTCACGGACACGCGGGGCACCGGAATCATGAGCTCGATCGTCGATGGTTGGTCGCCGGTCGTCGGTGCCGTCGCGCGCCGTCCGAACGGTGCTTTGGTCTCGGATCGCACCGGCAAAACGACGCCGTACGCGATCTTCAATCTCCAGGAGCGCGGCGTCTTCTTCATCGGTTCGAGCACCGATGTGTACGAAGGGATGATCGTCGGCGAGAACAATCGCGAATCGGACATGGAGCTCAACGTCTGCCGCGAGAAGAAGCTGACCAACATCCGCGCAGCCGGCAAAGACGAGAACGTCATCCTCACCACCCCGCGCAGGATGACGCTCGAGCTGGCGATCGAGTTCATCGACGAAGATGAGCTCGTCGAAGTGACGCCGGAGAGCATCCGCCTCAGAAAGAAGATCCTCGGAGGCAGCTTCCGTCCGAAGAGAACGGCATCGCGCGAGGCTGAATAATGCGCTCCGTAGCGACGGCACGCGCGAACATCGCGCTCGTCAAATACTGGGGCAAAAGAGACGACGCCTTCAATCTACCCGCGCGCGGCAGCCTGTCTCTCACGCTCGACGCCCTGTCCACCCGGACACTGGTCGAGCTTCACGACGGCCCCGAAGACACCTTGTTTCTCGATGGCACGGAGCAAACCGGCCGACCTGTCCAAAGGATCAGTAAGTTTCTCGATATCATCCGCGCTGCCGTGCAGACGACCGTGCGCGCCCGCGTCACTTCGGTGAATGCTTTTCCCACGGCAGCCGGTTTGGCTTCCAGCGCTTCGGGCTTCGCGGCTTTGGCCGTCGCCGCTTCGCACGCTTACGCTTTGAAGCTGACTCCGCGCGAGCTGTCGATCCTCGCGCGCCGCGGCTCGGGCTCCGCGGCACGTTCGATCTTCGGCGGCTTCGTGAAGATGGGTATGGAGTACGCCGAGCCGATCGAACGCGCGCAGCTCGAGCTCTGTGCGGTGATCGCTGTCGCGAAAGCGAAACAAAAAGAGATCGGCTCGACCGACGGAATGAAACACACGGCCGCCACCAGCCCGTATCACTTGGCGTGGCTCGATCAGGTGGACCTCGATCTTTTGCGCGCGGAGCGTGCGTTGATCGTCGGTGACTTCAACACGCTCGCGGACGTCACCGAAGGCAGTTGTTTGGCGATGCACGCCGATGCCATGGCAGCGCGCCCGGGTATCCTGTACTTTGGACCAGTAACCCTCTGGGCGATCTCCCGCGTGCGCGCGCTGCGTGCCGAAGGTGTTCCCGTGTTCTTCACCGTCGATGCCGGCCCGCATCTGGTGGCCTTCACCACGCTCGAAGCTTTGCCGCGCGTGAAACAAGAGCTCGAAGCGCATCCGGAGATCGCACAAGTGATCACCGCGCGCACCGGAGGGCCCGCGGCGATCGAAGAGGAGAGCGCACGTTGACCGAAACCTCGATGACCAGCGCGCCCGGCAAGCTCGTGTTGATCGGGGAATATGCGGTTCTCGAGGGAGGCCGCGCGTTGGTCGGTGCGGTCAATCGGAGAGCGAAAGGCGAACGTGTCTCGCTCAAGACCGAAGCGCAATACTCCGAAGTCGTCAAAGCGGTCGTCGCGCGCGCGGGCCGATCGGGACACGGCATCGAGGGCGGGATGGCCATCGACACCAGCGCCTTCAGCGACGCGCACGGAAACAAGCTCGGCCTCGGCTCTTCCTCTGCAGTCGCGGTGATCGCGGCTTCGCTCGTCTGTGGGCGCGGTGACGAAACAGTTTTGGAGATCGCCATCGACGCGCACCGGGAAGCGCTCGGCGGAAGCGGTATCGACGTCGCGGCTTGTTACTACGGCGGGGTGATCGCCACGCGCAAACAGCCGTCGCCGGTGATCCCTTTGGCGTCGCGCATGCGCAATCTGGCGATGTCCGTGTTGTTCACCGGTGAAAGCGCGTCGACGAAAACCTTCGTGGAAAAAACGCGCGCGGCGGCGACGTGGAACGGCTGGTGCGCGCAGATGAAATTGATCGCCGAAGACGGCATCCGCGCTTGGGAACAACAAAACGAGCCCGCGTTCCTCTCGGCGATCGCCCGCTATGCACGCGCGATGCACGGGCTCGGACGCGACGCCGGCGTTCCCATCGTCACCGAACAAATCGCCGCGATGATCAAGCTCGCCGACGAAGCCCGCACCGCAGCGTTGAAGCCCAGCGGAGCTGGCGGAGGCGACGTCGTGGTGATGTGGAGCCGCGATCCTGATCTTTCGGCCAGGATCGCCGAAAAAACCGGCGCGACCGTGCTCGACCTGACGATCGACCAGCGCGGCCTAGCCAGAAAATAGGCGTCTCGGTTAAAGAGACATATGGCTGAACGTTCGCTTCAAGAAACGTACGCTCCGCACAACGCGTGTTTCGGCTGTGGTCCGGCCAACGAGAAGGGCCTGCGCATCCGCAGCTTCGCGGAAGGCGAGGGCTACCTGGCCGAATGGACACCTGCCGAACACCACGAAGCGTTCCCCAACGTATTGAACGGCGGAATCATCGGCGCGCTGCTCGATTGCCATAGCAACTGGGCTGCTGCGCATCACTTGATGGTGAAGGCCAACGCAGAGTCGCCGCCCTGCACCGTGACCGCCGATTACGCGATCAAGCTGACCCGTCCGACGCCGACGAACAAAGGACCGATGACGTTGAAAGCGAAGGTCGTGGACTCAACCGACGATCGAGCAACCGTCGAAGCGACGCTCGAAGCCGGAGGCAAAGTCTGCGCGACCTGCCGGGGCACCTTCGTCGCGGTAAAACCGGGCCACCCCGCCTACCATCGCTGGTAAGCGGGTCCCGTTTAGTCGTTACCTTTGATACACGCCACCGGTCGCAACCGGTGATGCACGCGAGCGAGCCCCGCCTCTTCGACAGTCGAGAGCACCTGCTTCAAATCCTTGTAGCAAGGTCCCGCTTCATCGATCGGCGTATGGCGCGTGTTGATCAAGATATCGAGACGCTTCATCTCGCGATCGATCTCTTGCTGCTTGAGCTCCCGCTTCGCAGCCGCACGCGACATCAATCGACCCGAACCATGGTTGACGCTGAAACAGGCCTGATGCGCGTTCTCCTCCGCGTACAAGATCGCCGAGCCCGTCGCCATTGATCCGGGGATCAGGATCGGGTGACCCGTCTGTTCCCAAACAGTTCCCTTCAACGCCTGATGTCCCTTCGGAAACGCACGGGTCGCGCCCTTGCGGTGCACGAAGCGGCCGTCCTCTTCTTGGATCAAGTTGTGGCTGATTTCGTAGAAGATCTCCGCTTCACCACCAAAGACATCTTCGAGCGCCGTACCGACCGCTTCACCGATCAACAAGCGGTTCCCGATCGCAAAGTTCGCCGCCATATTGTGGAGCGACCAATAACGGCGTCCGATGTCCGACTCGCGCGAGAAATGCACGAAATCGCGCTTTCCACGCGGCAAACCGAGCGCATCGGCACCTTCGTTGAAGAAGTGGTTCGCGATGTTCCAACCGAAGCCGCGGCTCCCGGTATGGATCATCACCCAGACGCGGTTCGTGCCGTCTTCTACCTGCATTTCGCAGAAATGATTGCCGCCGCCGAGCGAGCCGAGCTGCTGGATCTTGCGCATCGAATCCGCGGGAATCTTCGCGCCGACCTCGTCCACCGGAACGAAGTCCCGCTCCGTGACGTTCGAGTCGCGTCCGAGCGCACGCGCCCCGGCCCGCAAAATTTCTTGGAAGTGATCATCACCGATCACCCGTTGTTTCTTCGACACGCCCGCGCCCACGCCGACACCGATGCGCTCTTGCACGGCGTCGATCCACTTGCGGCGCTTCTGCGGATCCGCGACTTGGTCCGCGGTGAGCGTCGAACGCAGCTGCACCATTCCGCATCCGATGTCGTAACCGGCTGCAGTGGGTATCAACGTATCTTCGGTCTCGATGACGATGCCGATCGGCACGCCGTATCCGAGATGGGTATCCGGCGTAACGGCGACGCGTTTCACACCCGGAAAATTCGCGGCGGTCACCATCTGATCCCACGCGCCGTTATCGCTCGCAGCAAAGAGCTCGTCGTTCAAAAACACATGGACCGGGACCGGCACCCCGTCCGAAAGCACGTAATGCGACGGGCCTACTTTTTCAGCGCGTTGTTTCGCCGGAATATCCTTGGACGCCATTTCTATTCACCCTCGAAAACTGGATATAAGAAGGCGCGCAGCTCATTGTCCTGCGCGGCAAACAACGCCCAAAAACGTGTGCTTCCCGACTGAGTGAAGATCGCGCTCGAAAATCCCGGACCCGTCAGCGCTGCCGCTTGTGAGTATCCGCTGTCGATGTCGAGCACGCCCCCAAAATTTCCGTAGCGATAGGCGATCGACTTGCGGCCGGAGTCCGAGAGGTAAGTCGCAGAGTCCATAGCCAAGGTGTCGCTCTGTGCATTCTCACTATTCGGAGGAATCACGAAACGAAGCGGCGCATTGTTGCATTCCGCTCCGTTGTTTTCGGCTGCAGCGAGATCGAGCAGCTCGATCTCGAAGGGCTTGGCGTTGTCCGGGCGACGAAAAACTTTCGGTCCTTCGATCACCGCGAGCACCGCGCCGGCGTTACAGCTTGCGAGCGCAAGACTGGTATCCGGTTTGAAAACGTAAAGTGCTCCCGTATTCGTCCACACCACAATGCGGTCTTGATTCTGGTTCTCCTGCCGAACGGCGACGATTTGTGCCGCATCGCCCGGCGCGATCGTCACATTGCCCGCCGCGGTTTCCCGGTCGGCGACCACACCCGAGCCTGTCACGCGCATCACGGCGAGGCCGTTGTCGATCACCGCATACAACGTTTGTCCTGGGCCCATGGTCGTCGCGCCCCGACGCCGCGCCGGGGGCAACACCGTCTCCGGGATCGGGATCGGCTGCGTGAAAAAAGTATCGTCGACCGAGCTCGCTCCCGAATCACGATCCGAAACGTATGGAACCGCCGCGGCCGACACCAACACGTGACGCCCCGAGCTATCGGTGCTGATCGACTCGAGAGCTCCCGCGCCGAGCAACGTGATGTTGGGCGTGCTGCCTTCGTCGAAGAAGTAACGAAGCGGTCCGTCGTTCAGCAAAGTATCCGACGCTTGGCCGAGTCGCCGCAGATCGATCCGTCCCGCACGTTCGATCGCGTAGAGCACGCCGTTCGCACCGCGCGCAAAAACCGGTCGCGGCGCGAGCAAGTTCGGCGCCGACGTTCGTTCCGGCGCCCACGCAAAACCTCCGCGGCCGCGCGCCGTATTTTGGATGGAGACACGAACCGTGGTGCCGCCGTCGGCCGGACAACTGAAAGTACGCGACTCGCCTAAAATGCGATCCTGTACTTCAGTACAGGTGGCTTGTTCGGTGTTTCCGATGTTGAGTGAAAGTCCCGCGCCCGGTACCTCGCGGGCTCTGATCGTCTTTCCGGGGCGCCCGAAGATCTCGTCGAAGGCTTCGCATTGGTCGGAGCGCGTCCACTCACAACGTTCGTCGCGTTCGAGCAGACACACGCGGCCGGCGTCCTCGCGGCTGAAGACGCGGAGCGGTCCCTGTCCAGGAGAACAGGCGATCGACGCGTGCACCTTGAACACCAACCCGTCGCCGATCGCTCCCGGGTCGAGCTCCATTTCGGTGTATTGGATGTCGCCGCTGCTGTCGGAGCCGACGTTCGCCGTGTACATCTTGCCGCCGATCGTCTCGGGAACCGCGTAAGATCCAGGCCCGACGGGCCCGAAGCTCGGGGCGAGCACCGAGGCCACGTCCGCCGCGCTCTTTCCGGTGAGCGCCGGATAAGACGCCGCGAGCGTCGCCAGATCGTAGCGCAACAAAAAGATGGTGACGGTTTCGCCGGCATCGAAGACGTCTTTGAGCATCAGCGTCACCGGTGCATCGCCGGAGATCACGCTGATCATCGAGCGCTGCACGCCCGACGAGCTCAACGCCGCGATCACCCGTATATCCGCGCTTCCTTCGGGCTCGACCGCGACAAAACGAGACTCCGGCCCGCACGACACGAGGAGCGAGAGGAGCGCGAAGAGCGGCGCGATTCGCTGAGGTTCGATCACCTGCTCACGATACACGACGACCCTTGCGCGCGGGAACGATCGCGAATTGAATGAGGCCGGTGCCGGGGCTTCACGTGCGTGTATTTCGCGTCCTGGCGATCTTTCTCGCGTTCTTGCTGGCGGCCGCGAGCGCCGGCGTCGTCGAGGCGCAGATGCGCATCGAGGGTCTCGCCGGAACGCCCCCTCCGCAGCTGTTGATCTTCATCGTGCGAGGGCAGGGCGTCGCCACTCCGTTGGTCGCGTTTCAAGAACGCGCGCGCACCGCCGTCGAAGCTCATATGCACGCGCGCGTTTTGTCCATGGACGAAACGCTCACGCGCGGCGGTGCGGATTTTCAAAATACGCTGGCGAATTGTCGCGGCGAGCCGGTGTGTCTGTCGAAGCTCGTCGGCAAAGTCGACGCGAAATATCTCTTGGTCATCAGCGCGACCGAGCTCGGTGACACCCGGATCGTCGGCTCGCGCTTGATCGATCTCGGCGCGCTCGTCGTCGTCGGCGAAGCGGTCGACGAAGTGGGCGACACCGGCAACGTGCTCGACGCGATCGGCGACCGCATCAAAGCTTCGATCCCCGCAGATATGTGGGATCCTTTCGGCACGCTGACGATCACCTCCAACGAGCCCGGCGCGCAGCTCCGCGTAAACGGTCGCACCGTCGGCCTCTCACCCGCAAAACCGCTCGGCTACCTCACACCCGGCGAATACAAAGTCGAAGCCGAGAAACAAGGTTTCAAGATCGCGAGCGGCACCTTCGTCGTCGTACGCAACAAGACGACCGAAGCCGCCATGGTGCTCGAAGAAGCGGACGGCGGCGGCCTTCACTGGGGCGTCTGGGTGGGTATCGGCGCAGCGGTCGTCGCCGGTGCGGTCACCGCGGCGGTCTTGGTCTCGTCTTCCGGCGGCGAAGATCCCACGTTTTGTTCTTCGCCGAACCCGAACCTCTGTCCTTAGGTACAGGTGGCCATTAGATCAACTAAGGCGTGCTCTCGGCGCGTTTCACGATCTCCCAGTCACCTTTCGAAACTTCGCGTCCGCCGAGCACGTCGTTGAGCACCTTGGTCAGCTCTTTTTCGAGATCGGATCCTTCTTCGGTCTTCTTCTTCGCAGCCATCGCCCGCAACACGAACGCGTTGCGATCGCTCTTCTCCACCGGGGCTTCCACCGGTTTTACTTCGGGCTCCACGACACGTTCTTCGCGGCGAGCCTCGCGCGGCGTCTCTTTTCGCGGAGCCTCGCGGCGTACACGTTTTTCGTCGGTCTCGGGGACCACCATCTTCGCGGTGTCGCTCTCCGTGGCTGCGGCGATCCCGCTCTCGTGTTCGGTGGTCACCCGCACGGGCCCCGCGCTCTCGCGCACCACCACCATGGGCGCGTTCTCTTTTTGTGCTTCGAGCGGCGCCTTTTGTTCAGTGCGGCTCGGTGCCAGCACCAACACGATCAACGCGAGCATCATCGCGCCCGCGAACGCTCCTGCGCCCCACAACAACGCGCGGCTCTTTTGTCCCTGAGCCGACGGATTGCTCATGGGGCTCATGCCCGTCGCGTTCGACGGTGTCGCGTACACCGGATATCCGCCCGCGTGGGTCGCGCCCTGCGGCACGATCTCGCTGAACGCGACCGGATCCGGCGCAAAGCTCGAGGTCGGCGCGCGCGCCTGCGTCACGCCCATGATCTGCGGCTTCTGCGCGACCAACGATTCGAGATCGATATCCTGGCCTTCGTCGAAAGGCTGAAACGGTGTTTCGAGCGACGGCGCCGACTGCTGCTGCTGCAACATCGCCGCGATCTTCGGCGAGAGTCGATTCGCGCTGATCCGGTGCGGCGTCGGATGTGAGCCTTCACCTTGCGCAGCTTGCGCGGCGATCGTCGGCTGCCACGCCTCCACACCGCTCTCGCCGGAGCCGAACTGCTCTTCACCGAAGAGATCGTTGATCACCGAAACGATCTCCGCCTCGATGCCCGCCTCCGAATGCATGCGATAAGTTTTTTGCAGCGCGTCCCCGAGCTCGGCCGCGCTTTGGTAACGTTCGTCCGGCTTCTTCGAGGTCGCTTTTTTGAGCACCGCGATCAGCTCGTCGGGCACGTTCGGATTCGCATCGCGGATCGGCGGCATCTCATCGGTGAGGATCGCGCGCATCGACATGATGTCCGTCTTGCGCTGAAACGCACGGACGCCGGTGAGCGCTTCGTACAACACCAAGGCGAGCGCGAAGATGTCCGTGCGGCCATCGAGCGTTCCCGCGCGCACCTGTTCCGGCGCCATATACGCCGCTTTGCCGCGCACCTGACCCGTGCGCGTTTTATGCGTCTGCACCGAAGCCCGCGCGACACCGAAGTCGGTCAGCTTCACGTTACCTGTCCGAGTGATCAGGATGTTCTGCGGCGAGATATCGCGATGCACCAAACGCAGATATTTTCCGTCGGGCGCAGCCGCACGATTCCATGCATAGTCGAGCGCGGAGGCGACGCGCGCGCCGATGTACGCGACGACGGGCGCCGACAAAAACCGATTCGACTTCTTGAGATCGCGGATCATGCGCGAGAGCGCGGGACCCGGGACGTACTCCATGACGATGAACAACGTGTCGTTCTCGAAGCCGAGATCGACGGTCTGCACGATCGCCGCGTGTTCGAGGTAGCTCGCGACGCGCGCCTCATCGAGGAAGAGGCCGACACCTTCCTCCTCCGCGCCAAGGGCGAGGATCGTCTTCACTGCGACGGTGCGCGCGAAACCTTCCGCGCCGATGCGTTGCGCGAGAAAAACCTCGGCCATACCGCCCGCGCCGATTCGGCGGAGCAGGCGATACGGTCCGAGCTGAGATCCGGTCTCGAGCATTAGAGGACCGCGCTAGGGTTGCAGATCTCGCCGCCATGCCCGATACTGAACATCCGTATGGGGCACGTATCGCCGAGGATCGCCTGCGTCAACCTGTACGCTTTGCCGGTCGAGCATGCGTTCTTCGAGCTCGATGCGAAAGCGGGCGAGCTCTCGAAGCGGGTGTGTGCGGTGCGCTCGGACATTCGTGGTCGCGCGGTGCTCATCGATGTCTCTGAACGTTCACGCAAAGAAGGCGTTCTCCCGGGAATGACGGTCACCGAAGGCCGAGCGCGTTTCACCGCGATCGAGATCCGCGATCGTGATCCCGCCGGCGAGCTCGCCCGACTCAAGATCGCCGGCGAACATCTCTACACCTTCGGCCCGATCGTCGAGGTCACCGCACCGGCTTTTCTCTTCGTCGACGTCGGCGACGTGGATGAAACCAAAGTCGCCGAACAGATCCTCCGCGCGATGAAACGTGCCGGCCACGAAGCGACGGTGGCCATCGCCAAAGATCCCGACACCGCCCGCACTTTGGCCGCACACCGGGCGCACGAGCTCCGCCAGCGAGCGACGAAGGTCGTGCCGAAAAAAGGCCGCCGCCAAACGAAGGGCCCGGATCTTCCTCCGCTTCCTTCCCTGATCGTTGTGCCAGCTGACCAAGAGATCAGGATCCTCAACGACCTCCCGATCGACGCCTTGATCTGGACCGATTCGCAGGAAGACCCCGAAGGGATCAAACGCGAGCGCCTGCGCGGGATTCACGCCTCGATGCGCGTGCTCGGCATCCAGGATATCGCCGGCCTCCGCGCGTTGCCGGCCGAGCAGGTCGGAAGCCGTTTCGGTGAAGCCGGCTCGATGTTGATGCAACGTGCGTCCGCCGAGCTGCAACGCCCGCTGCGCCCCTACACGCCGCCGGAGAGCATCTGCGAACAACACGAGCTCGACGGTTTGGTGGAAGAGCTGGAGCCGGTTTTGTTCGTGCTCAAACGGTTGTTCGATCGCGTCGAAGCGCGGCTCGATGCGCGTACCCTGTCCGCAGGATCAGTGATCCTCGGCTTCGAGATCGAACCGGATCAACACCGCGCGATCGATCATGATCGCGCGCGGCGAGCGTCTTCACGCGAACACGCGGAGCTCGTGCTGACCCTGGCGCGGCCTTCGAAACGTGCAGCGACGATGTTGGCTTTGGCGCGCGAAAAGTTGGCGAACGCGCTCCCGGGCTCGATCGCGGCGATGAGCGTCGAAGCGCGTTCGACGGCGCTCGATCGTGGCGCACAGCTCGATCTCTTCAGCAGCTACGCGAAGAAGCTGGAAGATGTGAGCGAGCTCGTCGGCCGGTTGGTCGCGGCCTTTGGAGAAAACGCGGTGTTCTCGCCGGAAGTGGTCGACACGCACCGGCCCGAATCGGCGTGGAAAGCGCGCCCCTTCGAGATCGAGAGCGCCTTGGAGGCGTTCCGCGTCGAGAAAGGCCCTCCGCCGAAACGTCCCGAATTCGATCATACATCGCTGGTGCGCGAGGCGCCGCCCCGTTCGACCTACGCTTTGCCCGCGGTGAACGACGAGCTCCAGGTCGCGACCATGCCGTCCGAAACCTTGGAGTCGGTCCTCGCCGATCTCGCGGAAAAGAAGAAACTTTGGCCGAAAGCGATCCAACGAAAGCCCGAGGATGAGCCGCTTCCTGCATTGCCGCCGCGGCCCATGGAGCTCTTCGAGGTTCCCGAACGCGCGACGCTGCAGACCAAAAACGGCGATGCCGATGGCGGCTCTTTGTTTTGGCGAGGCACGCGATACCCGATCCTCGGCTTGAGCGGGTGCGAGCGGATCGAAGCGGAGTGGTGGACCGAAGAGCCGGTCGCACGCGAATACGTGATCGCCGAAGTGAACGACGGCCGGAAGCTGTGGATCTTTTTTGAGCCTCAAGGCGAGGTCTTCGTGCACGGCGTGTTTGACTAAACCGACGCTCTTGATAATTTGCGCGACGAATGAAGACCATTCCGCGCCGCCATAAGCTGGCGCTGGCGATCGCCACGGCAATGCCTCTCGCGGCGATCGTTTTTGCGTTCTCGCTCGGCCCCGCGCCGGAAAAAGCGATGGCCGAGTTTTATACGCGCCAAGCGCCCGAAGAGACGTTGACCGAGCCGCTCGTACGCGCGGGCGCCGGCATCGTCCCGGTGGTCATTCGCGAGATCTTCAACAAAGAGATGCCGCGAAGGCGTTACGCGATCCAATTTCTCGGCGAACAACATCACCGCGACGCGCTCCCTGCGCTCGAAGCGATCTTGAGCGACGAGACCGAGCTCGACTACTTCCGCGCCGACGCGTTGCAAGCGATCTCCGAAATCGATGGACGTCGCGGCAAAGAGCTCGCTTCGATGCACACCGCACGCAGCGATTCGCTCGGCTCCTCCGCCAAAGCGCTCGCCAATTAATCTTCTTTCGGCGTCTCTTCCGGCGGTGGCGTCGTTCCGTCCGCCGGGATGGTGACCTGATCGACCGGCCACTCGCTGAACGTTCGTTTTCGTTTCGACGCGCGTTCTTCACGCTCCGACGCTTCGCGATCCTGCGCGCGTTGCTCTTCTTCCTGCACGTTGCCTTGTCCTTGCACGACATCCGAACGCGCCTTGGCCGCAGTCTCGATCGCCTGTTGCCGTTTGCTCTGTTCGTAGACTTGTCGAGAGTCGCGGCGCTCCGGTGCGGGCTGTCCCGGTTTTTGTCCGGCGGTGCCGTCGAGCAAAGGAGCACCTTCGCGAAGCAAACGCGAAGAGACCAACGCCGAGCCGCTGCGAGGATCGGCAGAGAATGCGTCGAGCTCGTCGGTGTCGCGATTGCCGATGCCGTCGCGCGCCAAAGGTCCGCGTCCAAACGTCAGCGACAACTGCATCAACGCCGTATGTGTAATAAACGGGTCGCGCCCCACGGAGCCATCGCGCCGTGGGAGCACACTCTCCGGATCGGGATCGAGCCAGTTGAAATTATAAGTCGCTCCCAAAACTCCCGCGAATTGCCCGACCGTAAATAACGGCAACGCAGCCGCTAAATTCGCTCCGATTCCGCGGTTATTGAACGCCAACACCAACACGTCGAGCGGACACTCTTGGCCGGGCCCGAGCAAAGTTGGATCACAAGGCGCTTGCGTGCTCGCTTGAAATAATTCGCGTCCCACGCCGCGGGTCTGATTCACGTTGAAGCCCAAATTTAATTGGCCGACGCGGCCGAATATTTCGGGCTGATAAGTTAGTGCCAGCGAAGCTTGTTCATTGGTCACCGCCGATACACCCAACGCGCCGACGGTGATATTTCGGCCGATGGAGAGCGTCGCATTGATGGGATCGAACAAACGTTGCAGCGACAGATTGAACACCGGCGTCCAATCGCCGCGCACCGTCACGAACTCCGCGTTGATCGGAATCCGCACGCCGAGCGGCGCCTGAAACAACCACGGTTGCGCCATGCCCAGCTCCGCGTTGATGCGAAGCTCCCAAGGCAAAAAATCCGAATAGGTGGCGACGACCTCCGTGATCAACGTATCCGGCGTCGGCCCCTCGGTGAGAAACGGCTCCTGAGTATTCGGATCGTTCGCCACGCGCATATTGATCGAGGCGATCGCTTCGAGGCCGATCGAGCGGTCCTGCGAGAGCGTATGTGTGTACGCGGCGAGCACGTTGTTCGTCCAAGTCGTCGGCAGCTGAGGCTGTGCTGGAATGATCGCGGTGACCGTTCCGGTGGTGACTTCGGTGTCCGTCGATTCCAGCGCCACCGTATACGTCGACAAAGCGCTGACGGTGACCAAGCCGCTTCGCCCGGCGCGTTGCCGGTAAACCAACAACGGCGCGATCGCATGGGTGGTGGCGCGCAAAAATCCGCCGAGATTAGTTCCGGCGATATTGACCGCTTGTTGTCCGGGCGGGCCGGGCGCCAAATTATAGGCGCCGTTTTGCGTGAGAGTATAAGTTGTCTGGAAATTCAAATCCCAGCGTCGGCGAGTGAGTTGGATTTGTCCGGTACCGGTCGCCTGGTGAACTAATCCGGTGATGACATAAGTACCGACCTGATTATTAATCTCCGGCCGCGGACAAATTGCGTCGACGCCACCATCCGCCGCGCTGCAAGAACGCCCGTTACTCGTCAAAATATATCCACCGCCAAAAGCCGCGCCCCATAAAGGACGCTGAATTCGACCCAAATATTGAGCGTTCGCCGTAATCGTATTGAGGCGCTGATTCAGCGCCGCTTGTGCATCATCGGGCACGCCGGTGGGTATGAGTTGGCTGAATTGTCCGCCGACCACAAACGCATGATCGACGCTGCTGGTGAGGAGGTCGAGCGAGAGCGCTGCATTGACTGCGGTCGTCAGCTGCACGCCTTGAAGACGCGCGCTCGATCCGGTGGTCGCGTCGCGCGAGAGCATCATTTGTCCGTCGGGACCGATGGTCACCGCCGGCGCGAGCAGATCTTCGTTGTCCGAAATCGTGGTGCCCGCCGATTGCGACGCGCCGATCTGATACCCGAAGCGGAGATCGTAGGCATGAGCCGAAAGCGGAGCCAAAAACACGAGACAAATCGCGGCGGCGCGGCGCATCGGCGCGGGAGTATAGCTGAACATTTCTGCGATCGAGCGCTTGCGATCTACTGAACATTTGAGCGGTGATCCGTCTCCGATGTACGTCGAGCTCCGAGCTGCCACAGCCTTCTCTTTTTTGCGGGGAGCGTCGCTCCCGGAAGAGCTCGTCGCCCGCGCCGCCGCGCTGGGATACCGGCGTTTAGCGATCACCGACCACAACGGTTTGTATGGGATCGTTCGCGCGTATTCCGCCGCCAAACAATACAACCTGGAAATTCTCGTCGGCACCGAAGTGGTCTTCGCCGACGGCCAACCTTCGCTCGTCCTCTTGGCCACCGATCGCAAAAGTTACGGCCGCCTCTGCCGCCTGTTGAGCATCGGCCGGCTGCGCTCCGGCAAAGGAGGCTCGCTGCTCACGATCGACGACGTCGCGGATCATCAAGAAGGACTGCTCGCCATTCACTGCGGTGCACCCGACGCGCTCGCGCTCGCACGCGAAAAAGAAATTTTCGGCGAACGACTCTCGATCTCCATCGAACGCAACATGACGCCGTTCGACCGCCTGCGGATCGAAGCTGCCCAAGCTGCGTCCGCACGCCTCGGCATTCCGTTGGTCGCGACCGGCGGAGTTTTGATGCACGAACGCGAGCGAAAACCGCTTCAAGACATACTCTCTTGCGTGCGCCTGGGATTACGCCTCGATCGCGCCGGCCGCCGCCTGAATCCCAACGCGGCGAACTATCTAAAATCACCGATGGAGATCTCGCAATTATTTTCCGATATGCCCGAAGTATTGGCCCGCTCCGAAGAGCTGGCCGATCGCTGCCATTTCCGAATTCACGAGCTGCAACATAATTTCACGCTGGAATTATTACCCGAAGGTGAGTCGGGGATGAGTTATTTGTGGAAATTGGCCGAACGGGGAGCTTCGGAGAGATATCCCGAAGGAATCACCCCGGAAGTTCGCCGGCAGCTCAGCCACGAAATGTCGCTGATCAATCAGCTCGATTTCGCAGGATATTTTTTGACGGTTTGGGACATCGTGCGTTGGGCCCGTTCGCGCGGAATATTGTGCCAGGGCCGAGGTTCCGCGGCGAATTCCACGGTCTGCTATTGTTTGGGAATTACCGCGATCGATCCCATCCGCATGAGCTTATTATTCGAGCGATTCATTTCGGTCGAACGCGGAGAGCCCCCGGATATCGACGTCGATTTCGAGCACGAACGCCGCGAAGAGGTGATGCAATATCTCTATGAAAAATATGGACGCGACCACGCCGCCATGGTCGCGAATGTCATCGCTTACCGCGGAAAATCGGCCTATCGCGAGGTCGGCAAAGTATTCGGGATCGGTGAAGATCAGATCGATCGGCTCACCCGTTCCCGCGGACACTGGTCCTCCGGCGAGCTCGGCGAACGTGAATTACGGGAAGCGGGTTTGGACACGAAAGATCCGGTGGTCCGCCAAGTGGTTTATTGGTCGGAAATATTGCAAGGTTTCCCGCGCCACCTCGGCTTGCACTCCGGAGGATTCATCATCACCCGCGATCCGGTGGTGGAAATGGTACCCGTGGAAAATGCGACCAAAGAGCTGCGCACCGTCATTTCCTGGGACAAACGCGACGTCGAAGAATTGAAGCTGGTCAAAGTCGACCTACTCGCGCTCGGTATGTTGACCGCGATCCGTAAATGTTTCGATCTCATTCGCCAGACGGAAAATTTGGAGCTGACCTTGGCATCCGTCCCTTCCGAAGATCCTGCAATTTACGACATGGTCTGCGACGCCGATACTGTGGGCACTTTCCAAATCGAGTCGCGCGCGCAGATGCAGATGTTGCCGCGCCTCAAGCCGCGCACCTTCTATGATTTGGTCGTTTCGGTGGCCATCGTGCGGCCGGGCCCGATCCAGGGCGATATGATTCATCCCTATTTGCGGCGGCGTGAAGGAAATGAGCCTGTCGAATTTCCACACCCGGCGTTGGAAAAAATATTGGGGAAAACGTACGGCGTGCCGCTCTTTCAAGAACAAGTCATGAAAATGGCCGTGGCCGTCGCGGGATTTACGCCCGGCGAATCCGACGAGCTGCGCCGCGCGATCGGTTGGCACTCACAAATAGAAATCGAGCGCCTGCGCGATCGTTTGATCAAAGGAATGCTCGATAATGGGTTGACCAAAGAATATGCGGAGCGAGTTTTTCGGATGATCGAAGGTTTCGGAGGTTACGGCTTTCCGGAGTCACACGCGGCCTCTTTTGCGCTGATCGGATACGTGTCTTGTTATTTGAAGCGATATCATCCGGCAGCCTTTGTGACGGCGCTGCTCAACTCACAACCCATGGGATTTTACAGTGCGAGCACGCTGGTGTCCGACGCCCAAAGGCACGGCATCGAAGCCCGTTCGGCCTGCGTCGAAAAAAGTGAATGGGATAATATTCTCGAGGAAGGCGACGAAAATTATCAGCAAAATTGGTGGCTGAAGAGCGACCACAAAGAAAAAAATCACACGCCTCGGGCCGACTGGGAGCTGCGAAATCGCTCCTACGGAACAAAATCGCAACCGGCGATGCGTCTAGGATTTCGCGAAATTAAGGGGATGTCGGAAATTCACGCGAAAAATATCATCGAGGCGCGAAAAGAAAAAAGGCCGGCGACGATCGCCGACCTGGTCGCGCGGGCACAATTGCCAAAAGACATTGCGGCAAGACTCGCAGCCGCCGGCGCCTTTGCGTGTTTCAATCTCTCGAGAAGAGAGGCGTTGTGGAGAGTGATGGCGCTGGAAACAGAGAGCCCGCTTTTCCGCCACATCGAGCTGCCGGCCGACGACGAACACTATATTCCGAAGATGAATGCCATCGAAGAGATGAGAGCGGACTTCGAAACCACCGGCTTAACAGTGAGCGCGCACCCCATGGCCTTAGTGCGCGACCTGATGAAAAAACAAAAAATCGCGGGTTACAAAGAGGTCCAGGCCTGTCCGCAAGGACAGCGAATCCGAGCCGGAGGCATGGTGGTGACCAGGCAAAGGCCGGGCACAGCCTCGGGTGTCGTCTTCATTACACTGGAAGACGAAGACGGCCACATGAACCTCGTCGTCTTCTCGCACGTCTACGATCGTTATCGAGACCTAGCGCGCGACGGCGTCATGTTGATCGCCGAAGGAAAGCTGGAACGCACCGGTAAAGTCGTCAACATCGTCGTCGACAATTTCGAACAGCTCGACGCCCCTTCTCCGGGAGTCGGAGTCTCGAGGAACTTCTTCTAAATCAGCCCGTTCATCTGCGGCCGGAACAGACTATGCGCGCGCGGCGCTCGAGCGCGCGGTGATCAAGCGGTGGGCCATCCCGATGAAGGTGAGGCACCAAGCGGCGATCGCGACATAAACCGATACCTGCGGAATTGTGATCAAATAGGGTGCTTCGATCATTTGGGAGAGTCGTGTCGTGCACACGGTATACATGCCGAGCGGAAAGACGGCGCCCCAATAGAGCGGATCGTAGAGCAGCGGAAACTTACGGTAGCCGTGCCGCCATACACCGAGAATCACCAACATCGGGATCCACCAGCTCGCGGTGGCCCACCACATCAACGTCAAGCCGCGGATAAACGGCAAAAGCTGCGCGATCACCGGGGAGTGTTCTTGGGCCGCGACGAGCATGGTGCCGGCCAAGGTGGAGATCGCCGCGGCACCCATGTTGATCCAATACGGCGGTGCGAGATCCGCGGGACTCATGGTGAAGAATGCATATCGATAGAAGATCAATGAAATGATCCATAGATAGAGCATGCAGCCGCCCAGCCACATTGCAGTGCAATAGAACAACATCACCGGCGCGGAATCGCCGAATTGAGGCGCAAGCTGCGCACCGAGCACCGCGACGGACTGCGCGGCGACGACGGAGATCAACCACCCCCCGTTGATTCCTTCCGCGAGCGCCGGCTTTTCCGCTTTGACGACGATGATGGTGAAGATCGTGTACGTCAAAAGAGCCCACAACACGATCCCGGCGATCCACAGCCCGAGCGCGGCCGCGAGCCATGTTTTGATTACCCAACACTGCGATCCGAGCACGCAGGTCGCGGCGACAGTGGTGAAGAAGGCCACTGAACGTCCATGGTGAAACAGATCCGCGAGGACCTTCGAACGGTGCCGGACGATCCGCGCGATCGTCAGCGCGATGATCACCGGATAAAAGACCAGGTTGAGGACGAACAACACATTCGCGATCAGCGAAAGGCCCGCCAATTGCGCGGCGATCGACACGATTCCGGTCGCCATCACCAGCGCAAAATACGCCGGATGCATGTTCGCCAGGCGTTCGTTCATTGTTTACAAATATCGAAGCAAGCCGAGGTTCAAAAGCAAGCAACCGAGACTCGCGCCGAGGGCAGGGACCAGCACGGAAGTGTCACCCGCGAGCCACGCGTTCATTGTTGCGGTCAACAACCAGAGTTGCGACACCACCAACAGCAACACAAAACACAACACACCATAGATCACGATCAACCGTTGCTGATTCGTCGACTGTCTCTTCACGGGCTTCGCCATCGGATCATACCTCCGAGCTCTCGACAGAGAGAGCATAAATCTCGTCGCCGACAATCTGCAGTCTGATCTTCGGCAGAGGCCGCGGCGGAGGACCTGCGAGCACGTTTCCGGTGTAGAGATCGAAGAATCCTTCGTGACATGGGCAGTGGAGCACGCCGTTGTCCATCTTGGGCACAACTGCACAAGACAGGTGTGTGCACTTTTGGCTGTAAGCGAGAAGCTCGCCATTCTTCGGCCGCACCATCAAACAGGGATCGTGCTCGCCCGGAAAGTTGAAGGTGGTCGCTGATCCGACGGGCAGCTTGGACACACGACCGACGTTCATCCGCGGTGGAGGAGGCAGCGTCCTCTTCAAGAGATGTTTTGCCAAAATCCACGCTTGCCCGACGACGAACGCGCCGCTGATCAGCACCAGAAATTTCGCGAAGTCCCGGCGCGCGACATAGTGATCCTGCGGCCAGTCGATCGGGAAGTCTTTGCGCCACTGGGGCTGCTCCTCGAGCGGGCGCATATCGGGCGCGACGGTGATCTGGTCCGGATCGCGCCGCGCCCGGTACAGCTCCGAGGCGGTGGTCCCGGTCAGGCCCTCGCGTCCTGGACCATCGAGCTGCGGATCGAGAGAGAGGTCATCTTCATATCGTCCTTGCGGTTCGTTCGACATCTTTTAGACCTCCACTCCCGCGAAGGGATCAGGGGCGTCGCTGAGCACGTTCAGGCGTGCCGCGCGGTTCTTCGGTTGTTCTTCCATCGCCGCGAGCACGTCGAGATGGGGAGGCGGCGTCGCGCGGCGCGGAACCATCACATTCGCGCGCGTGGTGATCGTCTGGCCGCCGAAGAGGAACTTGTTGTTCGGCATCGACTGCGGGCGCAACTTGTCGATTTGTTCTCGCGTGCCGAAGAACAAGGCTTGGCTCGGGCAGACCGTCGCGCACATCGGCCGTTTACCGACGGACGTGCGGTCGTAACACATGTCGCACTTCATCATGATTTGGCGATCGACATAGACCTCGGGCACGCCGAAGGGACACGCAAGCACGCAGTTTCCACAGGCGATACAACGTGGTTTGCGCGCACTCTGGACTACGCCGTCCGCGGTGCGTTTGATCGCATCCGCGGGACAAACCTCGGCGCACGTCGGTTGTTCGCAGTGCATACACACCACCGGTACCGTCTGCACTGAATGAGCGCGATCGACATATTCGAGGTGAATCATCGACTCACCACGATGGGTGTCGCACTCCGAACAAGCCTGAACACAAGCTTGGCAACCGATACAGCGATTGCCGTCGATGAAGAATTCGAGGTGTTGCGGAACAGGCATTCAGTTGTCTCCGTCGATCATTGTTGCGCTTCGCGCTGCGCTGCATACGCGGGCGCGCCTGTCGCCTTTTTCACGCGGCAACCGCACACTTTGTATTGTGGAATTTTGCTGATCGGATCCTGCGCGGCGACCGTTAGTTTGTTCGCGCTCTTCTCTCCGGGCCAATGGTAAGGGATGAAAACAGTGTCCGGTCGAATCGTGGTCACCACCATGGCGCGCAAGATGAGCTCGCCGCGTTTGGTCTCGCAGCTCGTCCAGTCTCCATCTTTGATGCCGAGCTTCTCCGCCAAACGCGGATGAAGCTCGATCCTCGGCTCCGGATATTGCGCGACGAGTGGTCCGATCCGGCGCGTCTGGGTGCCGGAGAGGAACTGGCTGACTACACGTCCGGTGGTCAAGAAGAGCGGAAATTCCTCGGAGACGTCGTCGATCGCCGGCCGATAGTCCGCGACGTTGAAGCGCGCTTTTCCGTCAGGAAAATAGAAGCGACCTGTACCTTTGGCCACGGGATTGTAACTTCCGGGCTCGAACAAACGCGGCGTCCCTGGATGTTCGGGCGTCGCTTCGCCGGTCTGTGGATCCGTGCTGTAACACGGCCAAAAGACGCCCATTTGTGCTTCGATCTTTTCGTAGGTGATGCCGGAATAGTCCGCGACACCACCTTTGCTCGCGACACGTAGCTCCTCGAAGATTTCGCGCGGCTCGGTGAAGGTGAAACCTTTCGGCCGGCCGAGCGCAGCCGCGAGATCTTGGATGATCGTCCAATCGGCTCGCGCTTCGCCGGGCGGTTCGACCGCTTTGTTGATTTTGATGACCCGTCCTTCGACTTGGGTGACGGTTCCTTCGTCTTCTTCCTGAAGACTTCCCGGTAATACGTAGTTTGCGTGTTGCGCGGTGTCATTCAAGAAGAAGTCGATCGCCACATAGAGCTCGAGCTTCTCGAGCGCGCGGGTGACGAACTGATTGTCAGGTAGCGAGATCTTCGGATTGAAGCAGATCGAGATTAGGCCCTTGATCTCGCCGGCGTCGATCTTGCGAAACATCTCATAACAATCGACGCCCGGGCCCGGGAGCTCCTTTTCTTCAATCCCCCATACTGAAGAGATGTAACGGCGATGTTCGGGATTCGAGATGTCGCGCCATCCCGGCAACTGATCACATTTCTGCCCGTGTTCTCGACCGCCTTGTCCATTCGCTTGGCCGACGATGGTGCCGTAGCCGGACTTTGGTTTGCCGAGACGGCCCGAGGCGAGCACCAGATTGATCGTGCCGAGCGCGTTTTGTACGCCGTTCGAGTGATGCTCGATCCCACGCGCGTGAAACAGAAAGCTCGACTTCGCGGTGCCCCAAAGCTCCGCGGTTTTTTCGAGCGTGCCGGCGGGGACGCCGCTGATCTCTGCCGCGCGGGCGAGCGGCCAAGTACGGCAATATTCGGCGACTTGCTCGAAGCCCACAGTGTGTTGCTCGATGAAGTCGCGATCGATCCAGCCGTGTTCGATCATCAGGTTGAGCACGCAGGCGAAGACCACCGCATCGCGCCCTGGTTTTACGGGCAAAAAGAGATCGCAGGTGCGGGCGATCGGTGTAATGCGAGGATCTTGGACGATCACTTTCGCGCCGAGCTCGCGCGCCTGCCAAATATAGTTCGTCGTGATCGGTGAACATTCTGCGACATTCGATCCGGCAACCCAGATCACCTCCGTACCGACCATGTCGGACCAAGGATTTGTCGTGCGATCGATCCCGAACGCCTTCTTGTTCGCTGCGCCCGCGCTGACCATACACAAGCGGCCGTTGTAGTCGATGAACGGTGTCTTCAAACCCACCCGCGCGAATTTGCCGAGCAAGTATGCCTTCTCGGTGGTCAAGCTCGCGCCGCCGAGCAAGCCGACCGCCGCGTTCCCATACTGTGACTGAATGCGTGAGATCTCGCCTGCAACTGCGGTGATCGCGTCCTTGTACGGCATTGGACTGAAGCCGGAAGCGGCGTTCGGATCACGTCTGATCGCAGTCGACAAACGATCGGGGTGTGAGCCTTGAAGATATCGTTTCACACCTTTCGGACAGAGCATTCCACGGTTGAACGGGAAGTCTTCCCAGGGCTCGAAACCGATCACTTCATTGTCTTTGACCTTGAGCTGGATTCCGCACTGTTGGCCACAGAAGCAACAGTGTGTCTTTACCAGTTTGTCGGGCTCGGCGGAGGTCGATCCCCGCGTGTTCGCCGAAAGATGAGGCCCGAAACTGCGGATGATCGCCAGCTCGTCGACGGGAACTTTAGCCACGTGGTGCCTCGTTCGTGCTCCACAACGCGCTCTGCGCAAGACCGAACAGCGCGCGCCTGCAAGCAGGACAGATCTGTTGATAGTGTTCGGCGCGCTCGCCCTTCATCTCGTATCGAAAGCCGAGCTCTTGTTGGACGGTCGTCAGATCACGAACCATCGCCGCGGATGCGTACTCTTTATTACAGCGGCCGCAGCGCGCTTGTTCCATCTTCGCGCCGGCATCTTTGTAGAAGCTGACGCCGAGCTGCGCGGGTCGCTGGAAAATGTGGAAGAACTTTCCGAATGGCAGCCAAACGATCGTCAAGATCACGGTCACCGCGTGAAGGATGGCGAGGAACTCGTAGCCGTACCCTTCCATGTATTTGTAGCTCACGGTCAGCATCAATCCAGTAATGCTGATCGCCGCGAGCACCACGAGCGGCAGTATGTCTTCACCGAACTGTTGTACGGCGGCTGCGCCGTGATCGATCAGGCGCCGGCGGAACGCGAGCATCACTCCGGCGAGCACCAAAAAAGAGGCCCAAACGAGCCCGTGAAACATGATGACCGCCAACAAGGATTCGATCGCAAACTCACCCGCCCCGATGCCGAACAAATACACTCGGTAGAGGTCGAGCCTGCCCGGCACTGTCTCGAAGTGAATCCAACCGAACACCAGCGGAAAGGTGATCGCCGCAGCGATCAGACATCCCCACATGATCAACGCGTGCGCCGCCCCGCGAAGAACGCCGCGGCGGACGATGAATCGATTGAGCGCGAATTCGACGACCGCGCGCCGCGCGAGCCCGAACAAGTTCGAAAGGAGAAATCTCGGATTAAAGAACACCTGCCAGCCGCGCCGCCAATACATGCGCGTCGGCGGGCGTTGGAGCCACATCGCGTAACGATAGGTGATCCCAAAAGTCGCGAAGAGGGAGGCGAAGGTGTAGCCGACCAGGGCCGCGTCGAAGTGCGCGAGCCTTCGCGAACCGGAGACGATCAAGACCGCCAGAGCCGTCGTGAACACGAGCCCCCAGAAGGTAGCCCGCAGTCTCGAGTTGAAGCGCATCGCGGCGGATTGTTTCAGAAGACGAGGACCATCAATAGCCCCGATCGACGCGGATCGATCGAACGCGGAAAAATGCCCCGACATCTTCAGGTGCGACATGACTCGTTTCGCGCTCCGCTCAACAGAAATAGTACATTTGTTTCTGCTCGGCGACTCCTTCTCCAAAGAGAATCCGCCGTCGCGCCGCCAGCCGCTCAAAATGCGCGAACTTTTTCTCGTCCAAAAGCAGCGCGCTGAAACGCTGAACCTCGCTGTCCCCAATCGGCACTGGGAGTATCGCGAGCTCTTCCAATCGAGTGAGCTGCTCGATACCGGCGAACGACGCTAAATTCTTCATCTCCTCGAGATGCAATCTCCGCAAATTTGGCACACCAGAGAGTGTCTCGAGACTCCGAATTCGCGGCGCACTTTGTATGAAAAGAAGCTCTAAGTTTCGCGACCGAATCAAGTCGAGATTCTCGAAAGCGCGAGGCATCCAGATCTCCAGATATTGAAGCGCGACGAGCTCGGAAATATTCGCCCACGGTTCAACATTCGCGTCCAACAGTCGGAGCAACTGGAGCTGCGTCAGCGACTCCACCGGAAGACGTGCCTTCGACGCCTTCGGCGAGCGGATGATCAAGGAACGCAAAGAGCTCAATTGCCAGAGCGTGTCCCAATCTCTTCTCGATCCGATCAAATGCAGCGCTTCGAGCCCCGAAAGCGATTGAAGGGGACCGAGCGATACCTTGTTGTCGCGCACACGTCCGAGATGAAGGAGCCGCAACGACGTATGCGTTTCAAGCCCGTGATAATTTTCGATTTCCGAGTCCTGACAAATGAGCCCTTCGAGTTGCGGAACGTCCCGCAAGAAATCGATGTTCTTTGTCCGCGCCGTTCCTGTAATATACAGAACAGGCCGCGGACGTTTGGCGAGCTCCTGCGAAGCCGCCCTAATCGCCGGCAACGAAAGAGGGCCCTCCAGCTCAACCAGGTTTAGAGTGTCGCCCATATCACAAACCCAATCCCGATGCGTTGAGCCATTTGGTTCCCCAAGCAAGTGCGTCCTTATAGAAGGATCGATCCTCCGCGATACTGTTGCGCAGATTTAAGAACCCCTCATTTCGCTCGATCAATACTTGCTCGATTGCGCGTGCCTGATAATTCGTTAGCGGTTCGTCCGTTATCCGTACGAGGTGCGAAACACCCTTGTTCTTAATGTGCTGAAGCTCCCGTTTCATCACATCCTTAGAGTTACCTACGTAAACCGGCACCACCCCGACCACGTTCTCGCCCTTCATCGCGAGATAGACATGCGTATCTGCGACAAGCGCGACTCCGTTTTTCACGAGCAGGGAGTCCGGCGTCCCCTTTCTAACCGCCGCTAACAGCTCTCGCGCCGGTTCCGCGAATTTGACCACCACGGCGCCGAGAACGGTATACAGCAGATATTGAGCGGCCTGGTCCGCACCGTAAGCGACGGTCTTGCCGGCCATCGGCGCCGTTTGTTTCGAGAAATCCTGGAGCCCTGCTGAGTAGTTCTTATTCTCCCCTAGAAGCTCGAGCTCCATGGCTCTGCGTTCCGAATTTCCAGCGAGATCTAGGGAACCCATATCGTTCGAGCTAGATGCTTCGCGCCGCCAGTTCCAGAACTCTTTCCACGTTGTCGAACCCCAAGTCTCAACTTCCATAAGCGGCTGATCCCAATAGACCTCGACGTAGTAATCAAACGATCCAATCTCTGTGTTGCCACCTCCTTCGTACTCAGTATCCGGAGGGCGCTCTTCGGATCCGGATGGGTCGACAAACCGCAGGGGATTATTTCGAGAATACGCGTAACGGTTGAATCCGCTCGCCCGAAGTCCCTGTCCGGGGACGACAGTGTCCGGCGTCATGAATCTCTTGGTGATGGGGTCGTAATATCGCGCGTTGAGATAGATGAGCCCAGTCTCTGGATCACTTTCGCCGCCGCCAAATTTCCGTGCAAAGGCGTCGTATCCGACGCTGTATTCTTCTCGGAGTGCCCCGAACGGCTCGTGCAGGATGCGCGTTGCCGAGTTGCCGAGATCATTGGTGACGATCTCGCGCGTTCCGAGCCGATCGCCGTGGTGAAACCAAAGACCCTCTGGAGGAGCTGCACCTGTTGCGACCGTGACCTTCCCCGTGCAGACCATAGCGGAAGCATCGACCTGGTTTTCGATCTGTCCTTCGACTAAGGAGGCGACATTTCCCAAGCTAGTGACATAGCTGTGCTTGCTTGGATCGATCAACGCGGTGTGAACCTCGAAGTTTCCACCCGCATAAATCGTGCGCATCCAAATGCCGTTTTTCGAGTCGTACGCAACCTTCTTTATTCGACGTCCGAATGGATCATAGAAATATTCGCCGACCGGGGTTCCGTTCCGAGAAACAGCAGTAAGACGCTCTTCATCATCGTATGTATAGTCCCAAGTGACACCGTCAATTTCAAATTTTGTCCGCAAACCCCGGGCACCAAACGTCGCACGCCACAGGATCGTCGAGCCCTGCGACGCCGTGAGGCAACGCCCACCGGAACAGGAAGAATACGTATGCTCCACCGTGTTTTCGGACTCCATGTCTCCAACAGAATCGTAGCCGTAAACAACGCCATTTAGATTTGTACCTACTACGCTTTGCAGGCGGTGGATATCGTCGTACGTAAACGCCGCGGAGACGGAGGTGTTGATGCCGGCATTCGTCGGAGGGTTCCTCAGATCAGTAATATATTCGAGATTTCCGACTTTGTCGTAGCCATATTCATAGTCCTGCAATATCTCACTGGTGGTAGCTCGTATTGTGGTGAGCCCGCGCAGGCGAGATTCTGCATCAAAATAAGGAAACGATAGGACCGCATTCGCCGTTTCGATTCGTCCAGGTCTTCGCTGAGCGTCGAAGTCTCCATGCGCGACCAAGGTTTCCGCACCATACGAGATGCTCGACAGCAGCCCCTCTGGAGAATACGCGATGGTCTCACTTGCACCCGTTGGCGAGACACGCTCTGTGATCCGAGACTGAAAGTCATACTGATAGGAAAACACGAGCGGATCCGGATATCCGTCAATTGTCTCCGTCCTGTACTCGACGTTTCCTTCCGCGTCGTAGACGAACGAAACTGAGCCGGAGGGATAGACAATGGACGTCAATCGCCCGCGACCGTACGGCTGCAGCGGATCGTCATAATTGAAGGTGGTCGTCCCTTCAGAGGTATGCTTGAAACGCGGTCGATAGAGCTCATCATATTCGTAGCTGACGACATTTGAGCTCGCGTCGGTGGTCTGCAGGATATTGCCAACGTAGTCATGGATATAGGTCGTTGTGCCTAGCGTCGGTCTTTTTGCGGACGACTGCGTATGCGTACGTACTCGGCCCCAACTGTCGTAGTCGAGCGTCTCCGAGTCACCGTTTTTCAACGCAACGCTACGTAGACGACCCGCTATGTCATATGTGTAATTGATCTGGTTTTGTTCCGCGTCCACGACTCGAACAAGCTTGTTTCGCACGTCGTAGTGGCGCCGCGTTTCTTTGCCGGCGGCGTCGATGGTTGTGACTGTCGTTCCGTTGGGATTGCCGGCGACGCCGTACTGGTACTGGGCAACTGTATTTATCAATTGATAGCTGTTACTGCCGCTGTCATAAACATATCGCTCGACCTTCTCAGGGCGGCCGGCGGAGTCATAGGTCAGCTCATGGAGAATTCCATGGTCACCGGCGAAAGCCGGTTCGGTTTCCGAAACCACAAGCTTTGTCGGGGCCACAGATGATGCGTAGCGCTGCCCCCGTGTAGAAACAACGGACCGCGTGCCAATGAGCTCGTGAGTTTCATAGGCTGCACCAAAACCGTCGAGCTTCGCGATTTTGCTGTGCGAGACGTTAGGCTCAGCCCAGGTAATTGTATCAATAGCCTTCTCTGGTGTTTCCCAGTCGGCATACTTGATTTCAGCGGTGAGCGCCGGACTGCTTCTTGGTCGCTGAATCGAGCGCAAGCGTCCGAAACTATCGAAGTCAAAATGCGTGACCATGCCGTTCTCATCACTTGCCGCTCGAATATTGTGGTTCTCATCATATTCAATCGTCTGCGCAAGCCATAGTGAATTTGTGAGCTCATGGAGGTCCGTCCAGGTCGCTGAATCATAACTTCGCTCTGTGATGTTGTTGTGCGCGTCGGTTGTTGAAAGAAGATTGCCGAAAATGTCGTAGTCGGCATTTTTCAGCGTATTCACCCATTCGGCTTTGTCTGCGGTAATCGCCTCGGTGCACTCATGGGCCGACTCAACGATACTTTGTGGGCAAAACGCATCATCTGCGTCATAGAATAGGATGCGTTTGACTTGCTGTAGATTTGCCCACCCTCCGGGGCCAGGCTCGTAGGTCATTTTTCGCCAGTCTAAAATCCGATTATTGGAGGGCTCGCGCACGCGAATCGAGCTGATGCGGCCGAATCGATGAAGTGTAAGATCTTGGTCGTATTCAATGTCATACTGTAAGCAGTACAGTCCCACACAAGCTTGGCGACCGACGGGCAACAGATTGGCACCATACGTGAATGTCTCTGAGTCGGTATATATATGCGTTTGGTAGGATCCAGGTGCGGAGAAATCGTTCTGATATACGGTGGTTGATTTCAGGGTCTGGCGAACGTTGTAAGATTTACCGACGTAGTTCAATGACGAATATACATCATACTCATATGTCGTATGATGGCGATAGGGATGTAGCTCCCCTATGGCGATATCGGCCCCTCCGGTCAGCGCATATTCGACAGTCGGCAAACCACTCGCGAACTCGCTCTGGAGATACCCGACGCCGTGCTCCTCCCCCGTATGCTCGTCTGTTATGGTGACGCCCCCAAATCCAAAGTCGAATCTAAAGAGCGGATGCACGAAAAAGTCATCGCTTACAGTCCCAAAGGCGAGCTTGATTCGCCCATTGCGATACGAGATTGTTTTTGAGCTCGAAAATCCTTTTCCATTGTCCCGCACAACCCGCGTTAGCAGGGGCCGAGCTGCGGTGTTTGGGATTCCACACCGCGGGGCTTGACCGCCACCGCAAACGGAAGCATCGCTGAACGCGGGCCGAATAGCGTTTTCGACATCCGCCGCATTTGTATATTCGGCGGCGATCATCCCTCCCATCGGAGTGTCAATTCTGACTAACAAATCGGCTGTACCGGGCCGACTAACGAGATAATGAATGCGGCCATTGTTGGCGAGGATTACGTCCTGCTTACCGTCCCCGTTGAGATCCCCGTGCAGGATCGAATGATTGAACGCAGCCCCCGCACCGCCCGAGTGACTGATCAGTGGTCCAAAACCGTTGTCGTTTCCCAGCGCGTATGCGAGCGCCGGTGTCTCCGTTAACTGTGTCCAAACGAGGTCGGAGCGACCGTCCCCGTTGATGTCGGCTAACGAAGAGCGCCAAAAGCCGACGTGGAGACCGTCCAACCACGCTTCCAGCGTGGCGTCGTTCGCCGAGTGGTGATGTGGCCCATCGAGCTCTCCAAATCGCGTTCCTAGGAAGTATGTTAGATAGCTACCTGAATAGCCGCGATAAGCGTGAACGAGATCGTCCATGGCATCACCGTTCACGTCACCGACATGATCGTCCCAAAAAGCCCAAAACGAGTGGGGTGGATAGTCGGAGGTGGGTGAAGAATGCCGATGCGCCTTTTTTACAGGGTCACTTTCTTGTGCCGTCAGCAGCGTTTGTAGATCATTTCCCGAAACACTCAACGAGGAGATGATGTCGCGGCCGAACGGAATATTGCCTTGAGTGTATGGCTCCGGAGTTCCCAGGCGTCCTTGATAGATCAGAACACTATCGTTTCTCGCGTCACCGTTGATATCCATGGCGCGAAGCCACTGCGAGAAATAGGAGTGTCCGGTGAGAAAAGCATTGTCCACAACAGGACCAAGGCTCGGCGGTGAACCGCTTTCGTAAGGTCCCGAGGTTCCAAGAGCATAGGCAAAACGAACATAGTGGCCGTACGCCTGCGGATCACGCGCGGGACCGCAAGAATCGTCTTGATGGGTCGAATAACTAATTAAGACGTCGAGCCTTCGATCTCCATTGATATCCGTTAACGTCGCGCCGCGAAAACAGGTGTCAGGCTCGGGCGCACAGTGCACCCAAGTTGTGGCGTCGGCATGATGAACGAGATAGCCGAGTGGGGGCGTCAGGTCTGCGGCCTCAAGACCTGCAGTGTAAAGACCTCTTGCGTAAAAGATGTCGCGCGATTCGGGATTGACGAAGACGATATCCGTCTGCCCGTCACCTTCCAGGTCGCCGAAGAGCGTCACAAATTTATGAGGTTCATCGGTCACCAGGTCTGCTTCTGCTTGCGAGCACCCAGAATGGCTACAGTAACCCCATTTCATTGTGTCGAGCCCGGCCGGAGTTCCAAAAATGAAGCTAATATAGATTCCATTCTGGTTTGTTCCGGCGTACGGGTGAAGACACGCGCGACGATGATTAAATCCAACATGCCATCGCCGTTGAGGTCGTGGAGGTGCGATGTTCCGTCGGCGTAGGCAGCGGATCGATCTTCCCACGCGACCTGCATTGGGTTTAGCTCCCCGTCTGGCCCGGCGAGTGAGTACTCTGCGAGGCTTCCGTTGGCTCCGAGATGCGATCGGACCACGTCATCTCGACCATCGCCGTTGACGTCGCCGACCAGGGTCGTCCACGCCCCAATCCCATCGCCGAGATCGAGCAAAGACATTAACTGAGAAGAATTCACGTCTCGTGCGATCCAGGGTGATTGCGGCGGCGAAATATCCGGAGATTCCGACCAATCGAATGTATGTGCCGGCAGCGACTCCTCGATACTTCCCGTAGAGCTCCGCTTGACGCGCTGTACGGACAAAAGACGGCTGCGTGCTGTGCTCGCGCTGAGCGCGTAGTCGAGCTCGAATGAATAGTTCCTTGTTAGGACACCTGAGGATACGTCGATTCGCTTGAGACGTTTGGTGTAACGAGTCTCTCCTGTCCCATCTGTCCGCGGCTCGTAAATGAAATCAACTGAGTGTAACCCGGATGGCGCAGGGCCGAGTGTGTAGACAATGTGCTGCGGATATTGAGCGTCTCCGTCGACTTCGTAGGTTACTGTGTATGCGTTTCCGTGAATGTCGACGAATTTCGTCAGTGCCCAAAGCGCGATACCACGACCTCCCGTCGAACCGTTAAATCGCTCGATCATGGCCGGTGGCCAGGCAGGCGGGCTCGCCGGGTTCCATTCGGCAACCCCGGTGCCCGCGTGGCGCTGCTCGTCGCCGCCGTAATAAAGCAAATTGCCCGAGCCGTCGGCGTAGGTCCAATAGCAGGGACCATCACCGCAGCTTCCATGTGGAGTGTAGCGCCCTAAATAGTCGCCGGTTCTCAATCTGTAATTCTGCGAGAGTGTGCGCATGAGCGCGTTGTTCGGATGGGCGGATGAGCCATAGCCACCGCCCAAGTAGGTGTACATATCGTTCGATTCGTAGTCCACGCCTCGGAAGTAAGGCATGCGGCCGATGGCAGGCAGCGACGAGAGACTCCACCCCACGCCGACGAGCCCGTTCTGCGTATTCGATTGGTAGACGAGCTTAAGATTGGGTTGAACGCCTTGGCGGCCGGGTGGAAGCGGAAGTGGAATTTCGTGACCGAAGGTTCCTTTGTCCATGTTGCCGCTTAGGGCGAGTGGAGTCGCCGCTGCGCTCACGGCTGGAGACATGTCGTCGAATGCTTGCGCGTAGGCGCCTGTGGGCGCGACAATTGACACAAAAAAGAGTACGCTTCTGCTACGGCCCGAAATGGTCATTCGGACTCGCCGTAACACGGCTCCCGACTCGACTTCAACGGATTGGCTCAACGCCCTTTTCAGTGACACCCAAGAATTTCCGGGCTCTTGAAGACAAGTCGTGGGCTTTGCTGCCATTCTCGCGAATCGGCGAAACGGCGCGTCCGCGGCAGCGGGTCTCGTAGCCTGACCGTGTACGAAAGCGCCCCGCGCCGTGCTCCCCCAGAATACGTTTTCCGCCCCGGGCGTGGCCCGCGCCAATAGCGCCGACTCCCCGAAAAACAGTACTCCTTTGCGTATGCGACGCATCGTATTCGGAGCCCTTCTTCTCGCCGCCTGTGGCGAACAGGATACGACCACCGCACCCCCGCTCGCCCTCGCCGCCGAGTGCACCCGTGACCTCGCTTCTGCTCCCGCGGATGCGTGGATCTGCGGCGAAGACCGCACGCTCGAATGCGACACGCACGACGGCGCAGACATCGCCTCGATCTACGTCGTCGAGCCGCGCACCGAGCTGTCGTGTTTCGCGAGCGACTACTCGGTGAGTGACCCCGGCCCGTTCCCTGCGGGCGAGCATACGATCGTCGTTACGAGACTCAGCAACAACGAGACGTGCACTTCCGAGCTCCACGTCGAAGACACGATAGCCCCCGCTGTGCAAAGTCGAGAGCTGACCCTTTGGCCACCGAATCACAAATTCCACACCATCTCCGCGGACGACTGCGCACCGGCGACCGACGTTTGCGATGACGACGTCTCCGTCGAATTCACCTACGCCGCCAGCGACGAGCCGGTGAACGCGAACGGCGACGGAAATTCCGAGCCGGACATCGTCTTCTCCGACTGCGGAAACGTCGAAATCCGCTCCGAACGTCAAGGCGGCTCGAACGGGCGCGTCTACACCTTTGGCTGGCGCGCGGCCGATGATGCAGGCAATGAAACGGTCGGCGAATGTTGGGTCACCGTGGTGCACGATCAAAGCGGCCGCGAGTCGATCGACGACGGCGAAAATTATCGCATCGACGCGCCCGCGGGATGCGGCGGCGACGAGAACAACAACAACAATCCTGGAGACCTTTAGAGCGATCCGATGAATACAGCGATTCAGCTCAGTCGTCCCATTCCCGATGCATTTCACGACTATCGCGTCTACTTGCGCGCGATGATCGACTATCTCAAGGCGACGCGTGCGCAATTTTCCTATCGATACTTCTCGCGTATCGCCGGCTTTTCCTCGCCGAATTTCCTCAAGCTGGTCGCTGAAGGAAAAAGAAATATCTCGCCGCAATCGATCGCGAAATTCGCGCGCGGTCTTGGGCTCGACCAACGGGAACAAGAAACGTTCGAGACGTTGGTCCTCCTCGGACAAGCACAGACCGACGCCGAGAGAAATCGATATTACGCACGGCTCCGCCGCCGGGCCTCGACCAGCGCCGCCGCGCGGATGGAAGACGCCCAATACAAAGTATATTCACTTTGGTACGCGCTCCCGATCCGCGAGATGTTGCTGCTTCCGGATTTCCAGGAGGATCCGAATTGGATCGCACGCCGGCTCCGGCCCCAAGTGCGGCCCACCGATGTGCGCACCGCGCTGCAGCTGCTCGAACAAGTGGGTTTGATCGTCCGCGACGAAACCGGCCGGCTGAAACAACACAGCACCAAACTCTCGACCGGTCCGCGCGTCCGATCGCTCGCGGTGCGCAACTATCACCGCGCGATGTTGGAGACCGCCGCAAATACGCTCGACGGCGTCGCCCAAGAAGATCGGGACATCACCTCGCTGACCGTCACGCTCACTCGAGCGCAATATGAAGAAGCACGCGCGCGTATCGAGCGATTTCGAGCCGAGCTGCTCGATATTGTGGAAGACTCGAGGAAGCCCGAAGATGAAGGCGACCGCGAAGTTTATCAGGTAGGTTTCCAGCTCTTCCCGATCACCCGCAAGGAGACTCCGTGAAATTATCTGGGCTCGTCGTACTCATACTATTGAGCATCGCTTGCGGCACGGAGACCGGCAACGGACTGGTCACCGTCAAAGCCGGCCTTTCGGCCAACAGCAGCGTTGATCCGCAAGGCACGGTGCTGACCCTGGAAACGGCGGAAGCGGTCATCGATTATTTTGATTTCGTCGACGTCAAAAGAATCGAAGGACCATATATCGTCGACCTGATCGACAGGACAGCAACGCCCTCGCTGGCGGGTATCGATCTCCCGGCGGGCAACTATCCGCGCGTCGACGCACGTTTCTCCAGCGATCCAAAATTACTCGGTCACAATACCCTCGTGGCCAGCGGGCTGATCGCTTATCCCGCGGGATCGAGCACGCCGTTCGATCTCACTTTGAAATTCGAGGAGACCGCGATGTTCGAGCTCTCCGGCGGCATCGACATCGAAGAAGGCGCCGTAGAAGACATCTTGATGGACCTCGATGCCGCCACCTGGTTCGCGTCGCTGCCGATCACCCAATGCCTCGACGAAGGTGAGCTGGCCATCGAGAACGGCCGCATCCGCATCGCCGACAAGGGCCAGCGCTGCAAGGACATCGAGAAAACGCTCAAGGACGTGATTAGGAATTCTGGGCGCTTGCGCGAAGATTAACGCCCCACCGCGTTCGTTTTGACTCCCGCCAGTCTGTGCTTCACCCTGCGCGCCGTGGCCGAGCTTTTTACGCCCGAAAACCTCGTGGCGATGTTCACGCTGACCGCGTTGGAAATCGTCCTCGGAATCGACAACGTCGTCTTCATCGCCATCTTGGTCGCGAAATTGCCGGCGGACCAACAGGCGAAGGCGCGCCGCCTCGGTCTCGGAATGGCGATGATCATGCGCATCTTGCTCCTCCTGGCGATCGGCTGGGTCATGGGGCTGACCGCCGAATTGTTCGGCATCCCTGCGTTCTGGACCTCCGCCGAAGGGGATCATTTCGGAGTGACCGGCCGCGATCTCATCCTCTTGGTCGGCGGCTTATTCTTGATCGGCAAAGCAACTTACGAAATTCACGATAAGTTGGAAGGCGCCGAAGAACATGGCACCGAGCGCAAGGCCTCGAGCTTCGCCACTGCCATCGTACAAATTACTTTGCTCGATATCGTCTTTTCCCTCGACTCGGTGATCACGGCGATCGGCATGGTCTCCACCCGCGAAGACGCGCGCTGGATCGGCCTGACGATCATGATCAGCGCAGTGGTGATCGCTGTCGGTGTGATGTTGATCTTCGCGGGTCGTATCAGCAGCTTCGTCGAGAAACATCCGACGATGAAAATTCTCGCGCTCTCTTTCTTGATCATGATCGGCGTGATGCTGGTGATCGAAGGTCTGCACGCGCATATCCCGAAGGGTTATGTCTATTTCTCCATGGCCTTCGCGCTCGGTGTGGAGCTGATGAATATGCGTTTCCGGAAAGTGTCGAAAAAACCGGTCAAGCTGCACCAGACCTACGCATCCGAGTAGCTTAGGAGTCCGGTCAAAAACCGGACTCCTTACTTGAACCGTTCGGCGTCGAGTCGATACTTCGATACTTTGTAGCCGAGAATCCGCTCGCTCGTTTGTAACAAGCGGGCGGCCCTGGCTCGATTTCCGCGCGCGGTTTTCAGCGCATCGGCGATCAGGTCCATCTCGAAACGCTCCACTGCATCTTTCAGCGAATGTTCCACCCCGGTGTCGGAAGCTTCCGCTGTTTGGAGGGTCGGCGGGAGGTGATGCGCGTGGATGACTTGCCCGTCGCAGACCAACACCGCGCGTTCGATGATGTTCTCCAGCTCGCGGACGTTACCTGGCCAATGGTACATGTTGAGCATGTCGATCGCCGGCGTGGCGATCCGCTTGATACTTTTGCCGTGCTCGCGGCCATATTTGGTGAGGAAGTGATCGGCCAGCAACATCAGGTCAGCCTTACGCTCGCGGAGCGGCGGCACGAAGATCGTGAAGACGTTGAGGCGATAGTATAAGTCTTCGCGAAACGTCTTGTCTTGGAGCGCGGTCTCCAGATCTTTATTCGTTGCAGCGATCAGGCGGACGTTCACTTTGATCGTCTCCGTGCCGCCGAGACGTTCGATCTCCCGTTCTTGAAGCACACGCAGCAGCTTGATCTGGGTCGAGAGGTTGATGTCGCCGATTTCGTCGAGAAACAGAGTCCCGCCCTCGGCCATCTCGAAGCGCCCCTTTTTTAGCGCGTGCGCCCCGGTAAATGCGCCTTTTTCGAAACCGAACAGCTCACTTTCGATCAGAGTATCCGGGAGCGCGGCGCAGGATATTTTCACGAACGGTTTTTTGGCGCGCGTAGAATTGTAGTGGATGGCGTGCGCGATCAATTCTTTACCGGTGCCGGATTCTCCGCGGATCAACACCGTGGTCGCCGTGCGTGCCACCTGCGCGATCTGTTCATAAACTCCGCGCATCGGGCCCGCGTTGCCAACGATATTCGAGAAGTCATAACGTTCGCGCAGCTCGAGGCGCAGCGAGGTATTTTCTTCGAGCAACTTACTCTTTTCGAGCTCGTTCTTCTTTCGTGCGCCCATGGCCTGCGCGATCATCGAGGCGACCACGCCGAAAAATCGCCGCTCATTCTCCAGATCGCGGTCCGAGGCGTAGGGGAGGGTGACGCTGAGGGCTCCTGCGGCTTTTTTCCCCGGGGAAATAGGTACGGAAATAAAGGTTCGTTCGGAATTCGATTTCTTCCGGAACGCGCGATTCAAAAATAAGGGCTCACGGGATATTTCGGGAACGACGATGATCTTATTGCTCTCCACTGCTCGCCCGGTAATCCCTTCGCCGAGCGTATACCGGGCGCGGCGTTCTTCCGCCCCGAGGTTCAAGGAGGCGCGAATGATCAGCTCTTCCCCACTCTCTTGTTCGATCATGGTCACGGCGGCCTGGACCACGTTGTGATGTCGTTCGAGTCGTTCGAGAACACGACGGAGCCCGGCGTCGAAGTCTTCGCTGGTCGCGAGGGCTTGTCCGATTTCCAAGAGGCTCGTCAGCCAAGCCCGGTCTTCACCCTTTTTCGCCACGACAAAAATGTAGCCTACACGAAAGATTCATACAATTCTGTGCCCGCCTAAAGCCGCAAAAACCGGCAGATTCGGACAAAATTGTGTGGCAATCCTACAGAGGCTACATTTTTGTGCCGCCACATGACGCCAATCCAGACGCTTGCCCCTTGGCATCAGCCGTGCTCATGAGCGCGACATGCGTACGTTTAGTGCTGAGTACATTTGGATCGACGGGCAAAAGCCGACGGCGAAGCTCCGCTCCAAAACCAAAATCATCGAAGGCGAGATGACGGGTCTCGCCGACCTCCCGGATTGGAGCTTCGACGGATCGAGCACCTATCAGGCCGAAGGGAAGAAGAGCGACCTCGGTCTCAAGCCGGTCCGATTTATCTCGAACCCACTTCGCCCGAACAGCCGCGACGTGCTGGTCCTCTGCGAAGTAAACATGCCCGACGGCACGCCGCATCCGAGCAACACGCGCGCACCACTTCGCGCCGTACACGAAAAAGTCCTGCACGAAGATGCCTGGTTCGGCATGGAGCAGGAATATACCTTCTTCGAAGGAAATCGCCCGCTCGGTTGGCCGGACAGCGGCTTCCCGGCCCCGCAGGGCGGATATTATTGCGGCGTCGGCAGCGACGAAGTGTTCGGACGCGAAGTCGTCGAAGCGCACGCCGAAGCCTGCATTCGCGCCGGCATCAAGATCGGCGGCACCAACGCGGAAGTTATGCCCGCACAATGGGAGTTCCAGATCGGACCGCTCCCCGCGCTCGAAATGGGTGACGAGCTGTGGCTCGGGCGCTGGTTGCTCTACCGGATCGGCGAAGACTACGGCATCAGCGCCACGCTTCATCCGAAACCCGTCAAAGGCGACTGGAACGGCGCCGGCTGCCACACGAACGTCAGCACCAAAGGGACGCGTGCGCCCGGCGGAATGAAGGTCATCGAAGCCGCGATGGAGCGCCTCAGCGCGCGCCACGAAGAACACATCAAGGTGTACGGTGCGCATAACATCGAGCGCCTCACCGGCCTCCATGAGACCGCGCCGATCACCTCGTTCCGTTGGGGTGTGAGCGATCGCGGCGCGTCGATCCGTATCCCGCTGCAGACTGCGAACCAAGGATTCGGATACTTCGAGGATCGACGTCCGGCCGCGAACTGCGACCCGTACGAAGTCTGCAAAGTCCTCCTCGAATCCGTCTGCCTTTAATTAGAGTCCGCGGCGGGCTCTTACTTGAATTGCTGCCACTGCTCCCGCGAGACGGGGATCTTGCGGGAGCTCGCCCAAATTCCGCCGTAATAATAAAACAGCGGCGGCTGTCCGCTGTTCACCTTCGCCGAAAATAGCGACGCATAGTCTCCGTGGTGAACATCGCGGCTCTTCGCGAACAACGACACCAACGACGGATAAAGATGATGGTGCGAGAGCGGAATTTCCGGCCGCACCGCGTTGTCGGCCACCCACGGCAGATCGCTGATGATGACGAACGGTACCATCGACTGTTCGATCTCGTCTTTGCAGTGGGTGTACGTTTGTCCCTGCTCCTGAAGGCTTTGTCCGTGATCCGACGTCCAGAAGACGGTGGTGTTCGGCAAAGGTGCGGCCATCATCGTTTCGAAGAAAGTATCGACCGTAAATAAAAGCGCGTTTTTGTAACTATTGATCGTCTTCTCACGCGAGCTTCCGTAACTCTCTCCCGGAGATAGTTTGGGCAGAAATTTAGAATATTTTTCCTCCGCCGACGGATAACAGCGCTCATAATGGAAATGCGCGCCGACCTTGATCAGCACGATGAAGTTGCCGGTGCTCTCCCGCGTGGTGTTCCGGATGAATTCGGCCGCATTGATGTCAGCGTGCTCAGACTTTCCCGGAATCTCCCGGGCGCGCAATAAAACATCGATCGCCGGCAGATCGGTCTCGCGGATGGCGATATTGGGAAAGTTCCGTCCCGGCCCATCGAGGACGATCGTCTTGTAGCCATATCGTTTCGCGTGCTGAAAAATAGTAGGATTTTTCATCGCCGCGCGTTCGACGTCGGGTGCCACGGGGGTGCCGGTGAAGAGCAGCGCTTTCGTGGTAAATGAGCAAGTGGTTGCCGCGATCATCACCCCGTAATTCATGAAACCCGGCTGTTTTGCCAGCTCGGCGAGAAACGGTGTGGTGCCGATGTCGGGCCGATTGATGGAGACATAGTCGCTTCGCACCGACTCATCGATAATATAGACGACATTATCTTTCGGCGCAGGTAAGTCGGCGATCGGCTCCAACCGCTGCCGCACCACTTCGAGAAATTCGCGATCTTCTTTTTCGACGTAAAACGCCATCCGCGTGGTGCTGGTCAGCGCCTCCACCGGAAAGTCGTTGCACTTGATATACAGATAGTCCCAGAGCAATAAATTGCCAAAAAACGCGGCAAAACATAAGGCGCCTCGAAAACGCCATTCTTTCGCCGGCCCGGGAAATTTTGTCCCCAACCAGACCGCGAGCGCCCACAATGCGAGAGCGATGGGCGCAAAGATGATCATTTCCGGGCGATAGTACGAAGAGAACGCACCGGTGACCGCGTATTGGTCCGCGTTCTCCACGATACGAATATCCGGCGACCCGATAAAATGTCCGAGCGTCGCCTGAAACAACATATTGCCGAGGAAAAAAAATGCAGTGACGAAGCCGAGCACCCATTTCCCGAAACGCGGCAGGGAAAATAAGGCGGACATGGTCAACAAAGTTGCCGCCAAGCTCAGCGCATAAACGCCCGCGGTTTTGGCGACGCCTGCTCGAAAGTATAGGTACTCGATCCGCTCCGCATAGAACGCGTAGCGAAAACAAAGGTCGACGATCATTCCCGCGAGCAAAAAAAGAAGCGGCGCGAGGAAACGTTTCACCGCCGCACCTGGCGCGCGAGCAATACGTGATAACTGCCGGTGGCGCGTTCTTCGGCGATGGTGAAGCCGCAAGCTGCGAGCCGCCGCCGCACCACGCGCCGCGAGGTGAACAATGTGCGGTGGATCTTTTTTCCGGTGATCCAACCCGCGCCGGCGACCGGCAGCTGTGCGAGCAAAGACAGCCTCTTCGGCTCCGACTTCAAGCGGTGGATGGTGGCAAAAAACAGGTAGAGCCAACCGCCCGGTTTGAGCACCCGGGCGATCTCTTGAAGCACACGGTGTTCGTCGTGTGCGTGGTGAAGTGCGTCGCGAAAAAAAACGCCGTCGAAAGACATTGTTTCGTGCGCGGAGAGATCGGCCATATCGCCGATCGCGAAGTCCACCGGCCGGCCGACTAATTTTTCCGCGGCGATGTCCCGCAACGTTTCGCTGGCGTCGTGCCAGACGACGCGGGAGGCGCCGGCGTCGAGCAAAGCCTTGGTATAGACACCTGGTCCTCCGGCCAGGTCGAGCACGACCTCGCCGGCGAGCGGAGGCATCGAGATCTCGAAGCTCGGGGCGCGGGCCCAAGACGTTTCGGCGTAAGCGCGGATGCGGCTCTCGGGAATCATGATCGCGGGTAGAACCGGCGCAGCGCGCCTGCCAATTTTTCGGTGAGCTGAGGTGGCCGCGAGGTCAGTCCGGCGTTCAGTCGGCCCGAGGCGATTTCTTCGCCGAGTTGCGCCAGCGTGAGGAACCTAATCGAAGGATCAGTCCGCAATATTTCCAAAGAACGCGCGAAACGCGAAGCTTCGCCGTCGCGTTCGAGATCGAAAGAATGTCCGAGAACCACGACAGGTACGTCCGGCGCGGGATAATATCTCGAAAGCTCGTGTGCCCGCGCGCGAAATACCTCCGGCGAACGAACTAATAAAGGCAGGCGAAATCGCTTTTTGAGGAACGCCGCCGGACACGTCAGTGGAAAAGATGCGGTGGGAAGCTCCAACAATTTCGGGCGCCACCAATAAGGCCGCGCGCTCCACACGTGTCCCCAGGACGCAAAAGTATCTCCGTCACGCGTCACGTGCCGGCGCACCAATCCCGGCACCGCGGAGGAGTCGTAACGATAGTCGAGCGCGCACAATTTTTCCGCGAGCGCATCGGAGAAGACATGGGCTCCGCCGCGAAAGCTCATGCAGCTCGCCCCGCACGTGCGCAGCTTGTGTGTTGCCGCTTCGATGTCCGCGCGTTGTTCGGCGACGAGAGCGCGCTGGAAGTGGACGTGTGCCCCGATCTCGTGTCCCGCACCGAGCAACGCGCGGACAATTTCGGGGTAAGTATCGGAGAAAGACTGAGTCCGATCTTCCGCGACGAACCAGGTGCTTTTCACTTCGCCGAGCGCCGCGATCACTGCAAGGTGTTCGCGATGTCGTGGCCGAGCATCCCACTGCTCGACGTCGAACGTCAGCGCCACATGGAGCACGCGCGACGACTGTACTATGCTCGCTGCGACTTCATGGGAAAAAACAGCGACGAACGTGATCCCTTCGCCCGCATGGAACAAACTCACCGGCGTTTGGAGGAGCGGCTCGAGATGCTCGCGCGCGCGGCCGAAGATCTCCGCGCGGGGATCGGTGTTTCGTCGGCGATCGCCGATCTCGAAGAGGTCGCGCATTACCTCGGGCGCGGCGCGGTCCGGCACGTCGAGGATGAAGAAAACACGCTTTTTCCTCGGCTGCGCGAGCATGTCTCTGCGGGCGCCAAAGAAGAGCTGGAGTTGATTATGCGCGCGCTGGAGAGCGAACACGCAGAGCACCGCGCGCTGGAAAATTCCGTTCGTTCATTGATCGGGGGTTGGGAGAATAAAAAACCCGTGCCCGAAGAAGTCAGCGAGCTCCAAAAATTCGCCGGGAAACTTCGCGCCGTTTATGCGACGCACATCGCGCGCGAAGAAAAAGAGTTGTTCCCGCTCGCCCGTAAAATTCTCTCGCCCGAAGAGGTCGAACGGATGGGAGAAGAAATGATGGCTCGCCGCCCGGATCGCGGAACGCGCTAAGGAAGTCCGGGGTGGGGCGCTCTGCCGCGTATGAGCCCCTCGGGCGCGATGTTAAGATGCGCGCATGGTCGCGCACGAAGTCTCGAACCTCGGTAAGGCTCGTTATTGGGTTCAGCGCATGGGCGTCACCGCGTTTGCGTTCCCGCTGGTGAGCGCGTGGCACAAGATCTGTAAACCGGACCTCGCGCCGCCCAAAGACGCCGCCAAAAAGCTCGATAAACGTTACACCGATCTTTTGAAACGCGACCTGGAGAACGTCGCCAACGGTGACTATCCGGCCGACCTACTCTTCCAGTTTCCCGCGGGAAAATATTTGCGGCAATTGCCGGTGGGTGTCCTCGAATTTCCGAAAATGTTCGTGCGCCGCGCGCTGAAAAAATACGACGACCTTCCAGACGTCGAGCACCGAGATCGTTACCCGGATTATTATCTCCGCACCTTTCACTGGCAGACCGACGGCTGGCTCTCGGATCGTTCCGCGAAACTCTACGACGTGTCCGTGGAGACACTTTTCATGGGCACCGCCGACGTGATGCGGCGGATGATCCTCCCGCCGATCGCCCGCGCCATGCGGAAGGTCGAACATCCAAAAATCCTCGACGTGGCCTGCGGGACAGGTCGCTTTCTTCGTTATCTTCACACCGTGGTGCCGCAAGCCAAGCTCTACGGCATCGATCTCAGCCCGCACTACGTGAAACATGCGGGGCAAGTATTGGCGGATCTGCCCGCGGTCAGCCTGGCGCAGGAGAACGCGGAGAACCTGCCGTTTCGCGACGAAACCTTCGACGCAGTCACCTCCGTCTTTCTTTTTCACGAGCTCCCGAAAGATGCGCGGCGCAACGTGATGCGCGAGATCTTTCGCGTGTTGAAACCTGGCGGAATGGTGGCGATCTCGGATTCGGCGCAGCTCGAGGAGAGCCCGGAATTAGCGCCGTTTTTGGAGAATTTCCCGGTGATCTATCACGAGCCTTATTTTCCGGGATATTTGCAGGATCCGCTGGGGAAGGCGCTCGAGGAAACCGGATTCGAGGTGGTCTCCAGCGAGCCGCACTTCGTCTCCAAAGCGGTCGTGGCGATCAAGCCGAGCTAGCACTACAGCGTCACTTCATTCACTACTGCGCGCTGCCGACCAAAGTATAGGTCGAGCTCGCCGCGTAGCCGCGCACCATGACGTGGATCTTCGCAGGTGCCGCCAGCGTGATGGTGCAGCTCTCGGCCGAGCCTGATTTATAAGGACGGCAATCATACGCGGTGGTCGTCGGAGCCGATCCTGTCCGAACGTACAGGTCGGCGTCCGCCGTTCCAGTCATGTCGAAGAGGTAACGTCCAGCCGGGAGCTGCGGAGTTTCGAAACGATTCTCCGCATTTTTCGCGACGGTTCCGCTCTCGTTCACGCCCGGCCAAGTCATCGGCATCGGCTCCTCGCCGCCCTCGCGGACGATGGTGAGCACAAAGGCGTTCGACTGCGCCGCGTAACCGTGGACCATGACGTAGAGCTTGTTCGCGCCGCTCAGCGTGAAGCGGCAGGTCTCGTTCGAGCCCGAATCATAAGGACGGCAATCATAAGCCGAGCTGGTCGGCGCGGAGCCGACACGAACATAGAGATCCGCATCGCCGCCGGGCAGGGTCGCGTCGTGCGTCAGGGTGACGACATATTCGCCGGGCTGGAGCTCCGCAGTTTCGTAACGGGCTTCGGTATTTTGTGCGACCGCACCGCGCTGATCGAGCACGGTGACGCGCCCGCCGTTCGGATCGTAGCCGGGGAAATAGACGTTATCTTCTTCGCCGGTGACGACCACGATCTGCGCGGCGTCGATCGAGCGGAAGATCTCCGTATAAGTACGGGGCGCGGTGACCGACAACATGCCGCGGATCAGCGCCATGTCGTTCGCGGCATTCGAGGCGAAATAGGAGGGCATCGCGTTGGTGAGGATCTCCATATATTTCGTTCCCGTCGGATCATCCGGGTTCAAACGCGCGCGGGCGTCGGCGAGATAACCGTCGACATAAGCGAAGGTGTCGCAGCCGTTCATGAAGAAGACCTGATATTTCGAGGCGCGGAAGCGGCCTTTGCGCACCAACGCGCGCACGTTGTCACCGAGACCGGCGTGGCCGTTGTAAAAGATCATGTCCGCTTCGGTGGAGAGCGCCGCGTAACGTTCATCGAAAGCCGCCCCCGCGGTGCGCACGTTGTCCACGAGCAGCGCGTGAATTTCGATAGTACGGCCGTCGCGCGTCGCACGCAGCGTGAAATCGGGATATTGCACGCCCGGGTTGGAGGGCGTGTTCGCAGGCTCGATCGTCGCGTTGGTGAATTCGCTGCGGAGCGATTGTACGAAGCGGTTGTACGCGGAAATTCCAGCGTCGCCCGTCGTCGCGCCGTCTTCGTACTTACCAAAAATGGCGACCACGTTGAGCGCGTTGTCTTCCCAGACTTTGTGATATTCGGGATATTTTCCCGTGGTATTTTCGTTGCTGCGGGTGACCGTCGCCCGGAAGCGGACCACGTCGACTGGATCGAGCGTGCAGCCGCTGTTGTTCGGGCGATAGTAGTACCACATGCTGCCCGCATCGACGTCGTGCGCCGCGGAGTCCACGCAACGCGCCACATATTTGGTGGTGAACGCGGTCTGCGCGGCCGAAGAAATATCCCGCGGCAAAATCAGCTCGTAACTCGTGGGTAAGTTGGTTTTGCTTCCCCAAGCGACCGGCAATTTCGCGTGATAACTAATGCGATAACCGCCGGTGATAGTATCGGTGCGGATATTCGTCAGCTCGAGCGCGTCGAGACGGCCCACGGAGCGGTTCCCGTTGAGCTGTCCGATCGTATAGAGCATTTGATCTTCGATCATCGTCGAAGCGCTCCAGCTGGAGGGCGCGACAACTTCACCGTCGAGCTCGAAGATCATCAGCGTGGCGATGTCGCTGGAGAAAGGATCCTCTTTGACGCCTTCCTCTCGAATGTCCGCAACATCCGCGCCGCATCCGGCGATAAATGCTCCGAAGAGACCTGCCCAAGCTCGTTTACCAAAGACCACGTGAAGCTCCTTGACGTTGACCCCGCTGACCGGAGTTCAGTTCGATGTGCGACGCGGCGTACTACGCGTGGGTCGAAGTGATCTTCCCGCGCTGCGTCGCGCACCGGCGTTTGCCTGAAGACTGACCGCAAGTCGAGCGGAAAATCGCCTGGATTCGTGCTTCATTAGCCCTGTGGGCGGCCACGTCTTCATCGTTCACGGCGATATCACCCGCTTCGCCGCGGACGCTTGGTTGGTTCCGGGCGGCCCGTCCGAGCTTCCGGGCGGCACTTGGATGCATGCGATCGGCCGCCAGCCCGCCGATCCCCATGGTCCCGCTTCGCGCGTCCGCCGTTGGGAGAAGGTGCGGCCGAGCGATCCCGAACCTTTCGTCACCGATCTCGGCGGTGGAAAAAGAGCGCCGATCTCTTGGTTCGTCGACGGCGCAAAACAATTTTTGGAGGTGGCCGCCGAATTCATCGTCCAGCTTCCTCCGAAGAACGATCGCGCGCGGCATCTGCTCGCGCTGCCTTTGGTGGGGACCGGGCAAGGTGGAAAACGGCTCGAAGCCGGCGCGGTGGCGCGCGAATTGTTGCCCGCGCTTTATGAGCTCGTAGAAGACCACGACGTCGATATCGCGCTGGTGATGATCGAAGGCGCCGCGTACAGCGCAGCGCAGGCGGTGCGGCGAAAAGAAATAGGCGTACGGGCTTGGGATAGTTTGCCCCCTGAATTGATTCAGCGCGCGGATCAACTATCTGAGCTGGCGCGGAAAAAAAATCTCGTCCTGTTCCTCGGGGCAGGTATCGGCGCGAGCGCAGGGCTGCCATTGTGGGGCGAGTTGCTCGACGAGCTGGCGCGCACCCACGCAAAGATGCCGGACGAGATACGCCTCTCGATGCGCACGCTCAGCGTCTTGGATCGCGCCCACCTGATTGAAGGGCGCATGCCGAAAGGCGTGAAATTGAGCGAGGCCGTCGCGGATTTATTGAATGACCGTTCGACGCATTATTCCTTGGCCCACGCCTTATTGGCGGCGCTCCCGGTCGATGAGGTCGTGACTACGAATTATGATACTTTATTCGAGTCCGCGTCTTCCGCGACGCACCGTCCGGTGACTGTCCTACCGTACAGTCGGCTCACGGAAGGAAATCGCTGGCTCTTGAAAATGCACGGCTGCGTCACGCGGCCCGAAGATATCGTTCTCACGCGCGAGAATTTTCTCACCTACCGCGAACGACGCGAAGCGCTCGCGGGGATCGTGCAAGCGTTGTTGATCACGCGCCACATGTTGTTCGTCGGCTTCTCGCTCGACGACGACAATTTCCACCACATCGTCCGCGCCGTGCGCCGCGTGGTCTCCAGCACCGATGATGGGCCCGGAAATCACCAGCCCTTCGGGACTTCCTTGATGATCGCGCCGAACACTTTGACCGAGGAGCTGTGGCGCGGTTCGCTGCAGTGGATCTCGTTCTCACCGGCAGGCGCGCGCCGCGAAGGTATTCGTTGCCTCGATATCTTCCTGGATCGTCTCGCTGCGGGAGCGTCCGATGCGGGCGCGCATCTGTTCGATCCACGTTACGACGAGGTGCTTACGCCCGGAGAACGCGAGCTTCGCGACGAGCTGGAGCGGCTTTATGCGTCGCTCTCCACGGAAGCCATGCAGAGCTCGGCGTTTCAACGCGTCTTCGAGCTGATGAAGGATCTCGGTTGGAGATGAGCCCTTGCAAGCGACCTGTGCTCTGGGCAGAGTAGCGCCGTGTCGATCGCCATGACGAAGGGAATTCGAGTCGAAGTCGAGTCCACGTATCTTCCCGAGCAATCGGAACCTACGTCAAAACGCTTTGTTTTCGCCTATACCGTGACCATCGCGAATGAAGGTACGGAGACTGTACAGCTGAAGACGCGTCATTGGATCATCACGGACGCGACCGGCCATGTGCAGGAAGTTCGCGGCGAAGGTGTCGTCGGCGAAACTCCGGTGCTCAAGCCGAAAGATAAGTTCGAATATACATCGGGCTGCATTTTGAAGACGCCGTGGGGCACCATGAACGGCGAATATCAAATGTATAAAACGGATGGTTCCTGGTTCGACGCGGAAATTGCGCCTTTCTTGTTGGCGACTCCCGGCGCGACCCCGGCGGGTAGTCCGAATTAATCGGGATGAGCACCGACGCCGTACCTCTGAAGAGGGCTGACGAGGCGTTCGTCGCGAAAAATAATTATCGCCTCTCGGAACGCCTCGGCGGCGTGCAGGAAATTCAGGCTTTTTGGATGGACCGATATCCGGTGACCGTCGACCGATATGCGAAATTCATCGACGCAGATGGCTACGACGAGCCGGACTATTGGGACGACGAAGGTTGGGATTGGAAGCGCGACAAAAAAATCGAATTACCGAGATTTTGGGAAGAGCCCGCCTGGAAGAGATATTTGCGTCCCGGTCGGCCGGTGGTCGGTGTGAGTTATTGGGAAGCGATCGCCTTCGCGCGTTTCGAACAACGTCGCCTCCCCACCGAACGCGAGTGGGAAGCGGCAGCGCGCGGCGTTCACGGTTTCGTTTATACTTGGGGCGATGAATGGGAAGAGGGGCGCCTCGGTGTCCGTGGCGTCGGTCCGCGGGTGACCTGGCCGGTTGGACAGTTCCGCCGTGCGATCGGTCCTTTCGGCCATCACGATCTGCTCGGCAATATTTGGCAGTGGACGAGCGAGGTGACCGATCGTGCGGATCCCGAGTCCCCGCGTATCGTTCGCGGCGGATCCTGGGCTTCGCGTCCCGATCAAAATCGCACGGATAGTTGGAATGCGTACGAGCCCGGCGCACAATTCTCCCACCTCGGATTTCGGACGGCGCGCGTATGATCGAATCGCGGACAAAGTTTCGTTTCATGGCGGCGCTGGCGATCGCCGGGCTCTTTGCAGTCGGTCTGTCGGCGACCTATTTGTTTTTCGTTTACCGAGGCACCGGCCCGAAGCTCGCCGAGGTCGAAAGTGTAGAAGCTCGTGCGGCCCGCTGCGGAAAAAATCCGAGCGGAGAGTTGGTGCTCGCGGGTGAAGCGATGGCTCCGCTCGCGGATTCCACCGCGCTCGCCGACGCAGGGAAGATCAAACCGATCTTCGTCAACGGCTCGACCGTCGGTTTGGAGATCGGCCAAATTCGCGCGGGCTCCCTGTACGATCGGGCAGGTCTATGCGACGGCGACGTGGTGACCATGGTCGGGGGAATTCGACTCGATAGCCCAGAGGCGACGCTCGATGCATACGAACAATTGCGCGATCAAGAAATCATCGCCATCGAGCTGTTGCGACGCGGAAGCTCCGCGACCTATCGCGTGCGCATCGAATAGTACGGTTGCACTTCCGAAGAGGCGCCTGCACAGCGCGCAGGTCAGCGGTGATGCGCGCTCGAACGCGCGTTCATCTTTGGTCTCGACGTTGCAAACGACGAAGACGTGTCCGCGAGAGAGAAGTCCATTCGGACGCGTGAAGATCGGCCCCCGATCGGCACCGCCGGCGCGCAGCTGGTCGAATTGATCGACGAGCTCATCCGTACCATGGACGACGAGGAAGACCAGGATGACGGGCCCACCGAGCGCCTGGTCATGATGAGGCTCGACACACGTCCGCCCATCCGGCCCGAGATCCAGCGCGTCCGAGCAACGTCGGGGCCGCCGCCGCTTCCGCCTCCAGATGACGAGATCGCTTTGTCCGAAGACTCCTTACTGCCTACGCAGGTTTGAGACGCCGAGCTGGGCCTTAAAGAGGACGATGCATTGTGGGCGGAGCTGAGATATTCTCGCTGAGTTGAGCGGGAAGATCGGAGAGCGTGGATTCGTCGCCCGCCTTCGTGCGACGCGCCCGCCGGTCGTCGAGACCGAGACCGGAAAATCGGCGAAGCCCGATCCCGCCGGCACCCCGCTCGCACCCCGCATAGAACCATCACGGAACGACGTCGCGCTGCTCGAAAGCGCGTTGGTTCCGAAGAAGATCACCGCCGCCTACGGCGAATATTTAATTCCTTCGCTCGGCGATATTGCCGCGCTGGTTGAAAAATCACGCCGGCTCGAGCCGCATTTTGCCGCTCAATATTCGCGCGCCATCGGCGGATTTTACGGAACGCTGGGCAAACTATTAGCGGCGACTCCGGCAACTTCACGGGCCGAAGTGGCCGCGAGCTGCATCCGCGGGATGAAAGAGCTCGTCGCGACGATGAAACGCGGCGAACATTTAGTGCCCGCGTTATTCGCGATGATCGGGCAGCTCGACTCCGGCGCACGTTTGTTGGCGCAGGATCGCCTCTCGGCGACGCCAGCGGAGCTGGGAAAGTTGGCCTCCGACGCGGTGGATCGCGTGCGCGCCTTCAATACTTATCTCGATGGCTGTGAAGGGATCGGCGCGGCGTTGTCCGTGCTCCCGAATATTCTCGAACAAATGGATCGCAGCGCGCCGAAATTGAAGCTGGCGGAGCGCACCAAATTACTCGATGAAGCGATGACCTTTTTCGTCGATACTTCTCCGCGGGCCGGGCTGAACCAAACTATCGCCGGAAATATTCGAGATAGTTTGGCCCGGGCGCTGGTGGCGACGCCCGGAGATCCGCTGAAAGCGCTGGCGGCGGCGAAAAAAGAGCTGCGGGCCGCGCAGACCGAGTCGCGCGATCGTGTTTATAAAACCTTCGACGATTCCATTCCCGAAGATTGGCAGCGCGGCACGCCGCGATTCGAGGCTTTTTGGAGCTTGCGGGTCGCGATGTTCGATATCTTGAAAGCGAATCCGGTCGGGCCGGAGCAGCTCTACGAACATCTGGAGACGATCTACAAACAGGCGGTCGCCGCTCGCGAAGCGCCGATGTACGAGCTCGACGTGCAAGCGGTCGCGCACATCATGGCGCGCGTGGGGAACACGCCGCTGGCGACACCGATGTGCGAATTTTTCGCGAACGCCAGCAATTTATTCGCGGAACACCCCGCGAAATCGGAGCGCCTTTTGGCCGCGGCCGGCGAGCGCGATTTGGGTGAGCTTGCCAAGAGCTTGATGGTCGCTCGAGCCTACTTCTACGACTCGGGCTCGATCCGAAAATTGCAGGGGCTGAATTCATCAATCGAGCTGTTGGATCTGCTCGATCCGGTGACGGCGATGAAGACCGTCTTCGCGACCTCGAGCAATTTTTACAATGCGCGCAGCGTCTCCGATCTCTTGGAGACGGTCGCCGAGGCCGCGCAGAATTTGGAAGTCGATCAGCCGCTCGATTTCCTCACCAAGCTCGGCGCGCGTTTTAATACTTTCGACGAAGACGTCGGCGATTGGCCGCCGGGCCTACACATCGCGAACGCCACGCAGCTCGCGCGGGCTGTGGCTTTGGCGTTGCCGAAAGAGCCGAACGACTGGAGCCACCGGCGGGACCTGTCCGCCTTTCTCCAGGAAGTCGCCGGTAAATTGCCCGGATATCCGCTGGAGGAGCTCATTCAAGGTGACCTGGTCGATCGGCCAGGTCTCCTAAAGTTGGCCGACCCAGATCAAAAATTCAAACGTTCTCCGAGAGAGGCGCTCGGGGACCTGTTGTCCGTTGTCTGGAAAAAATCCGGCGGAAAACATGCGCCGGTGCGTGAGCCGGCGCGGGTGGCCATGGCGATCGCCGAAAAAGTCGGCCACATGGACGGCGATCCGGCGATTCCGCTGGCGCGGATCAAAAAAGATTTCGAGGCCGCCATCTCCGGAAAAAATGCGCGGCCTTCCGCGGGTGCGACGGGAAGTATGGTTTCGGTGCGCGCCTCGCAGGTCGCGAATTTCGAGGCCTTCTTGAAGGCGAATCCGGAGCTGCCGATCGAGCTCGCTCCGACGGCGGCGATCCATCTCAGCTCAGGCCAGCTCGCGTGGGTGAAAGAACGTTTGGCGAGCGCGCTGAAGAGCCGAGATAGTATGCGGACACTTCGCGATTTCGTCTTCGCGTGTGTCGACGCAGGCCGACTCGATCTGATCGACGTGATGCGTTCGCCCGGTGTGCCGGCGAAAGCGATCTCGCACTCGGTCATTCATATCGCGGGTGCGTACCGTCTCGCGGGCGCGGAACATGTCCCGTTCGAGCTGGTCGCGGCTACGTTGGCGCGGCGCGAGGATCCGGTCGCCATCCTCGATCGCGCGAAACAACAAGCGGCGGTCGCTTCGCTGAAAATGCCGGAGCTCGACGGAGCGAAAGTGACCGATGCGGGGCTCCAGACTTTGATGGACAACGCCGGACCGGTCGGCGGCTTACTCTCTCATTTCGGGCCGGATTATCACGGCGAGCTCTCCGTCGCGCGCGGCTTCCGCGACAACGATCTGGACTATCAAGCGATCCGTGCTCCGTTCGTCGCAGCGCTAGTCGACGTGGCCGAGGGTACCTGGCCAAAAGTAAAGTATGAGTCCGAAATTGGGCGCCGCATGCTGCGCGAGCTCTCGGAAGACCAGATCGCCATCTGGCGGTCGCAGACGGTGACCGCAGCGCAGAACGCCGGCACGCCGGAGGAGATCGAACGGCAAGCCCAGGCGCTCGCTTTGTTGCGCGGTCTCGAAAAAGTCATCCCCGAGCATGTTTCGCTCGGCGGTGAGCTCGCTTTTGATGAAACGAGCCTCGGCTCTTTGCGGAAAGAGCGCGACGAGCTGCTCACTCAATTACGCGGCGCGGAAAAAGGCTCGCGCGAACACCGCTCTTTCAGCGGACAGATCGGGCCCCTCAACGATCGTATCGCGGTGATCGAGCTGCAGCTCGCGCTCACCGAAAAATTCTCGGCGGAGGCGATCGATCCGGCGCAACTGTTGGTCGAGCTGCGGCCTTTGCTGGGACGCGCTTCACAAGCTGCCTCGAAGCTCGGCCCGCGGGTGATCACAAATGCGCTCGCCGAAGTGATCGACGCGTCCTCATCGATCAAGATGGACTCCCGCGACGGCAAACACGCGATCGACGAAGATAGTTTGAATGCGCTGATCGGTTCGCATAAATCAGGCTGTCTCAACCCCACCGACGATCACTACGGCTTCCGCCGTTTCGGCTTGGCGCAGGCTTTGGTCGACGCGAACACCAAGATGCTCCGCGTCTACGACGATTCGGGAAAAATGGTGTATCGCGGATTTTTGCGCATTCTTCGCGCGGAGTCCGATGAGTACACCGGGCCGATGTTGTGGATCGAAAATCCGCACAACGACGGCGGGGGCGGCGATGCGGAAGCTCGTTTGCTCTTCAAAAATGCGGTGAACAAAGCGATCGCCATGGGTATCCCGGTGATGTCGAGCTACGGGAGCTCATGGCTCGGGCAGGTCGCTTCGGAGATGAATCTCCGCCAAAATTCCAGCTTCTCTGCGAAGGTTTGCGTGGAGGCGGGAAATACTGCGGTGCTCCATTCGGATGCCCTGTCCAATGGGACAGGCCGCATCGATAAAAACGCGGGCCCGGATGGATATTGGCGCATTAATCAGTACGCCGCGATCGTTTATCCGGAGAAGCTCGCCGCTCCGGAGATCACCGAGGACGCGGTCCACGCCGAGCAAACTGCTGAGCTCAAAGCGGAGCCGCAGCTCGAAGAAGAGCCGACCGCCGAGGTTCCTGTCCTAGCACCGACGAAACAAGCCCGCATGAAGTGGTTCACTGATATGATCGCGCGCTTGTGGAAGGGCAATGACTGAGCTGTTTTTGAGGCTGACGCCCGACTGGGTTCTGCGCGCGGTGGAAGCGGGCGGATTCGAGCCGACCGGACATATCTCCGCGCTCCACTGCCTGGAAAATCGCGTCTACGACCTAAAGCTCGAAGACGAGAGCCACGTCGTGGTGAAATTTTACCGACCTGGCCGTTGGACCAGGGAGCAAATTCTCGAAGAACACCAATTCCTCAATGACCTGCGCGACGGCGAGATTCCGGTCTGCGCACCGTTGGCGTTCGAGGACGGCAAAACGGTTCACGAGGTCGAAGGGATCTATTACGCGGTGTGGCCGCGCACCGGCGGTCGCTCACCTTCGGAGCTCACCGACGAACAGGTGGAGATTCTCGGGCGATTATTGGCCCGCATCCACAACACGGGTGCGGCCAAAAAGCCGAAACACCGGCTGGCGCTCACCGATAAAACCTACGCACTGGAGCCGCTGGAATTTCTAATATCGAAGGGATTTTTGCCGCCGCAATTCGAGCGCAGATTTCGCGACGCGGTGGAGAAGATCGCGGAAATTCACCGCGAACGCTCCAAAGGTGTGCCGGTGCACCGCATCCACGGCGACTGCCACCACGGCAATTTATTATTTGGGCGCGAAGGTTGGTTTTTTCTAGATTTCGATGACTACGTCACCGGCCCCGCGGTGCAGGACGTGTGGCTCTTGGTACCTGCGCGCGATGAAGAAGGTGTGCGGCAGCGGCGCTTGATGATCGAGGCGTATCGAACGTTTCGGCCGTTCGAGAATCGGTGGATTTCGCTGGTCGAAACTTTGCGCGCGCTGCGGTTCATCCATTATGCGGCGTGGATCGCCCGTCGCTGGAAAGATCCGGCTTTCCCGGCGCATTTCCCGAATTTTAATACTGAAGACTATTGGCAGCGCGAGACGGTCGATCTCGAGGATCAGCTCCGCAAGATTACCGAGGATTAATTTCCGTCGGCTACGCCCGCGTCGCCGCCGCTGGTCGCGCAGACACCTGCATTCGCGATCACCATCTCCAAATGTTGAGTTTGCATCGGGCTGTAGGCCGGCGCATTTCCGAGGCCGCCTTCGGCGATCGGTTTGTGTGAGAGCAATAAAACCGAGCTCGCTCCACCGGGCGTAATGCGCATCCACACTTCGTCGATCGCTTGATTCAAGTTCAAACCGAGCGCGGCGTCGTCGATGGGGAAGAGCGGCGGCGTGAGCACTGCGGCCATGCCGCCGTGACAGGGGCCGAGCGTGCAGCCGTTGGTGCGCGTCCAATCACCGATGAATGTTTTGTAGAACGCGGAGGTGCGTTCGAAGGGCCAGGCCGCGGGATAAGTCGGAGGACACACGCCGGTGTCCGCCATGCCGGCGTCGGGACGCGGTTGGGCGGCGTCGCGTTGCGCGGTGGCGTCGCGACCGGTCGATGCGTCGCGGTCCTCTTGTCCGGTCTGGCCGAAAGTGATCGTGCCTCCGCAACCGGCCAACATCAGCAGGGCCAGGCAGAGCGTGCTCGAACGGCGAACGGTCACCATCAGGCTATGAGCATGGAACATGCCTCGAGATACTGTCACCTTTTTGTGACCTCCAGAGGGTGCGCGCTGGCGACGGCAGTCCACTTCTTTGGTGTGCATCGTCCGGACAAAGCATCGCCGGGGCCGGCCCGAAGATCAATGCGCCCGGGCGATCGGCCACTCCTCGAGCACGCGATCCCCGCGCACCACCTGATAAAGATCGAAGCTCGCGGCCGTCAGGCAGGAGTGGACCGAGAGCACGCGAACCCGCGCACCGACCGGGTAAGGGCCGAGCTCTCCGGGTGTGCCCCGAACGATGCCGTGTTCTTGCGAGAGCTGCTCGAAGTGGACGCCGCGCGCGAGATGTTTGTTCGGGTAGTCGTCGAAGATGAAGCCGAGACCTTTTTCGTTCGGGAGATGATCGGGTCCGGAGTCCTTGGAGAGCGAGAGCGCGCCTGCATCGGTGACGAACCAATGCGCGTTCTTTTGGTGTGAAATGACGCTGGAGAGCACGGTCAATGCGCAGTCTTTGATGCCGCAGCTGCCGAGCGCGCTTTGTGTGTAATCGTAAAAGACATAGTTGCCGGGACGTATTTCGGTGATCCCTTCGAGCTCGTGCGGGGCGGTGACGGAGAGCGTCGGTGTGGAGCCGATACTGATCTCTCGGACAGGTATACCCCGCGCGCGGCAACGTTCTGCAAATTGCAGCATGATTTCGCGCTCGGAAGCGGCGATCGCGCGGATCTGTTCTCGATTTTGTGCGTGATAAGAATGTCCGGGGTGGGTGAGAATTCCGTCGAAGATGAGCATCGAGGAATTTTCCAGATAGTCTGCGAGGCGGAGCGCGTCTTCGTGGTGCGGATCGATCCCCGCGCGGTGATATCCACAATCGATCTTGATGAAGACGTGAATTTTTCGCGCCAGGGGCCGCGCCGCGTCTTCCAACATTTTCGCGGCGCGGAGATCGTCGGTGAGCAATCGCAGCGTCAGCTCGGGCTGAGTCTCGAGCAGCGCCAAAACTTCGCGCATGCGCGAGAGCGGGTTCGGGAGCGCCCAGGTGAGATCGGTGAACCCTGCGCGCGCGAACGCCGCCGCTTCGTGGAAAGTAGAGACGGTGAAACCGCTCGCACCGCGTTGTTGTTGCAGGCGCGCGATCGCCGGGCTTTTGTGGGTCTTTACGTGCGGGCGCAGCTTCACACCCGCGGCCGCAGCGAGCGCCTGCATTCGCGCGAGATTCGCTTCGAGGATATCGAGATCGAGGAGGAGCGACGGCGTCGGGAGCTCGTCGAGCGTGCGCATCGGGCGCATCATGACCGCGTTCGTGCGGCGAGAAAAGTGTTAGCGTTCCGCGCGTGACCTTGGAGCGGATCGCGGAGCAGCTCACGAAGGAGCTCAAACCGCTGAAGTTTTCAGAGCCGGTGACCCACGTTTATAACCCGCTGGAATATGCGTGGGACGCTCACCGCACCTATCTCGAGCGATACGGGCGCGGAAAAAAGAAAGCGGTCATGATCGGGATGAATCCCGGTCCATGGGGAATGGCGCAGACCGGCGTACCGTTCGGCGAAGTCGCGCTGGTGCGCGATTGGTTGGGAATTTCCGCGCCGGTTTCCAAGCCGAAAAAAGAACATCCCAAACGGCCGATCGAAGGTTTCGGTTGCACGCGCAGCGAAGTCAGCGGTGCACGTCTATGGGGATGGGTTCGAGATACTTTCGGTACGCCGGAGAAATTTTTCTCGGAATTTTTCGTGGCGAACTATTGCCCTTTGGTTTTCATGGAAGAATCCGGGAAAAATAGGACGCCCGATAAGTTGCCGCCGGCGGAGCGCAAAAAATTATTGGAGATCTGCGATCGGGCGTTGCGGTCCACGATCGAAGCGTTGTCGCCGTCGATGGTGATCGGTGTCGGCGCATTTGCTGAAGGGCGGGCCGCCGAGGCTTTGGCCGGCATGGATCTTCGTATTGGACGTATTTTACACCCCAGTCCGGCGTCTCCTTTGGCGAACGCGAATTGGGGCGCGAGCGCGTCCGCGGATATGAAAAAATTGGGGATTAAGCTTCCGTGAAAATTTTAATATTTGGGGCGCTGGTGTCCTGCTCGATCTTCTCCGCGTGCGCGCATGTTCCGGGGCCGGTCGATGTGGCGGTGGAATCGGAGGATGCGCGGGTCATGTGGATCGGCGCTCATCCCGACGATGAGACGCTCGCCGCACCGTTGCTCGCACGCGCGTGTATCGGTCTGAAAAAGCCGTGTTATTTTTTCGTCTTCAATCACGGCGACGGTGGCCGCTGCCCGCTGAAGCTCGGCTGCAATCCGACGCTGGCGGCGACGCGCGGGCGCGAGCTGAAGAAGGTCGCGGACGCGTATGGTGCCGAGCTGGAGCACCATTTTTTCTACAACGCCCCCCTGCCCGAAGAGAGCTTCCCGCCGCGGGCTTCGATCGCCAAGATCTGGAAAAAGAAGGCTGATCCGGGCGAGCTGGTGGCCAACGCGATCCGGAAATTTCGGCCAACGATGATCCTCACCTTCGATCCCGAGCGCGGCTTCACCGGGCATCCGGAACACCAGCTCGCCTCACGTTTCGCCATGGAAGGGTTGCAGCGGGCCGCAGATAGTACGGCGGAGGGGCTCGAAGGAGAGCCGTGGCGTGTGCCGGTGATGTATCACGTGCTCAATCACTTCTGGATCACGCGGATCGCCGGTTCTTCGGATCCCGCGGAGCCGACCGAAGAATTCAATACGCACCAGTCGTGTGGAGCACCGAGAAAAACGTGCCTCGACGTGGCGCTGGAAATTACCAAATTCCATGTCACGCAGGTGCGGGATATGGGTTTGGTTCGCCAGCTCCGGCCGCAGATCGGGCAGCTCTATTTGCGCAAAATTGATCCGCTCACCGAGCCGGTGCCGTCGCCGTACGAGTGAGCAGCGCGTAAATATTCTTCTCGTCGTCCACCCATTCTTCGGCCGAAACTAATCCTGTACTTTGGATCAGCTGATTGCGTTCTGCTGGTGCGGCGAGATGGCAATATCGCAAGCCGTGAGCCCCGAAGCGCAAGAGATAATCTCCGGGCTCCAAATCCAAATCGTGGGTGACCGCGCGGGCAGGATCGAATTGCCAAAAAGAGACGGCCAACATTTCTGCCGTTCGCTCGCTGAGGGCCGCCAGAAATTTCTCGCGCAGCTTTAGGCTCGGCACGTGGTGGAGCACGCCCATGGCCACCACCAGATCGAACTTCTCCTCGAGCGCAGGTGGAGCGAGGAAGAGCTCCGCTTCGATGAGCTTGGCGTTCGGGAGCTCTGCGCGCGCGACGTCGAGCAGCTCGCGGCTCTGATCGATCCCCGTGTAGTCGAACACGTCGCCGAGCTTCTCGCGAAGATAGACGCCGAAACGACCGTTGCCGCAGCCGGCGTCGAGCACGGAAAAACGGGTCCGCCCCCCAAGATGGGGGAGCAAACGGTCCCAGCCGCGCCAAGGTTTTTGCCGCGTCGCCGAGAACTCCACGGCTTTCGCCGAATATAGGGTTCGGTTCAGCTCGAGGAGCGTTCTGATTGTCGAGCTGTTCACCGCTCGCTATACCTCTTTTCGATGGTCGGCTCGCGGTACGATTTCATTCCCGAGCAGTACGAGCAAGAGCTGACCGCGATCATCGGCGAGCTGCTCGCAGAGCCGGCGATCGACGCCGACGCGATCGCGCGTGCGGTGAAACGTCATCCGAAAGACGGGCACTACACGTTCTCGAAGAGCGAGATCATCCGCGGCTTCCGATTTTTCGCGCCCGCGCGCGGCTGGGACGAGATCGCCCCGGTCTTCATCGATCGCCTGCGCATGAAACCGATGCGGACGGAGAGCGGCGTCGCGCCGGTGACCGTGCTGACCAAACCTTTTCCGTGCCCGGGAGAGTGTGTGTTCTGTCCGAACGACGTGCGCATGCCGAAGAGTTATTTGTCCATGGAGCCGGGCGCGCAGCGGGCGACCCAGCACGGTTTCGATCCCTACGGGCAAACTTTCACGCGGCTTCGCGCTTTTCACAACAATGGGCACCGCATCGACAAGATCGAATTAATTATCCTCGGAGGAACTTGGTCTTTTTATCCCGAGGAATATCAGCTCTGGTTCATCAAACGTTGTTTCGACGCGATGAACGAGTTTTTGGCGAAGAATGATAGTTACTCGAAACATAATATTTTCGACGACTATACCTCGCTGACCGAAACCATCGACGGCCGCGCTCTGGATCGAACTTACAATATCGTCGTCTCCTCTTATGCAAAAGGTCTGCAGGAGGAACAGTCGGCGACTTGGGAAGAGCTGGAAGCGGCGCACCGCCTCAATGAAGAGAGCGCGAGCCGCTGCGTCGGATTAGTGGTGGAGACACGACCGGATCGCATCGACGAAGCCGAGGTGATGCGGATCCGGCGGCTGGGCGCCACGAAAGTGCAGATCGGATATCAGTCGATGTCCGATGAAGTATTGCGGGTGAACAAACGCGGCCACGACGTCGCGGCGACACGGCGGGCCATGGCTTTATTGCGGTACGCGGGCTTCAAAATTCACGCGCACTGGATGCCGAATTTGCTCGGCTCCGATCCGGCCCGTGACGTCGAAGATTTCTCGAAGATGTTCAGCGACCCGGATTTTCGGCCCGACGAGCTCAAACTATATCCGTGTTCGTTGATCGAGAGCGCGGAGCTGATGAAATTTTGGGAGCGCGGTGAGTGGCGCCCGTATGAGCACGAGGAGCTGGTGTCGGTGCTCGTCGATTGTATGCATCGCGTGCCGCGCTGGTGCCGATTGACTCGGATTATTCGAGATATTCCGTCGCACGATATTCTGGTGGGAAATAAATCGACGAACCTTCGCGAGATGGCGGAGCAGGAAGCGGCGAATCGGGCGCTGTTGTTGTCGGATATTCGCGCGCGGGAGATCCGCGGCGAGACGTTCGCCGTCGAGACACTGCGTTGGATCGAGACCGAATACGCGACGGGAATCGGCCGCGAAATTTTTCTCGAGGTGGCCACTCCTACGGACCGGATCGTCGCTTTCCTCAGACTATCTCTGCCGAGCGGACCGAGCTTCATCCCGGAGATCGAAAAGAGCGCGATGATTCGCGAAGTTCACGTCTACGGCTCGGTGGCGGCGATCGGTGAGCGCGACCCACAAAAGCCGCAACATTTGGGACTCGGACGAAAATTGATGGATCGCGCCTCGGAGCTCGCGCGTGCGGCCGGTCATACTGACCTCGCGGTCATCTCGTCGATCGGAACACGCGGATATTATCGAGACGCCGGCTTCAGCGACGGCCCGCTCTATCAGCACCGCGCGCTCTCATAATCGCTCTGCGGGCGTCGATATGAATCAGTGTTATGACTCAAGCCGCGTCGCCGCTCGACAAACGCCGTTTCCCGCGCATCAAAGCGCCGATTTATTACAAGTCGCCGCGCTTTCGTCACGCGCGCCAGCAGGTGCTCGACGCGAGCCTCGGCGGCGTGCGCATCTACAGCGACACGCCGCTGAAGGTGGAAGAGCGGCTCGATCTGGAGCTGTTCCTCCCGGATCGTTCGACGGTCCGTTGTGGTGCGCGCGTCGCGTGGATCGCTTTGATGCCCGCGGGCTCGCCGGCCAAATACGACATCGGCCTGGAGCTGGTCTCCGTTCCGCCGGGCGGCGTGCAGCGTATGGCGAAGGTCCTCGACGACGCGACCGCCGACCTGCCGTTTGCTTGAAATTCCACTGTTTAAAAGTGCGGCTTGAATCCTGAGCGCCGAGCGGCTTTGCTCGGCCTTGGAGCATGCGCTGTCCGACCTGCAAGCGTGAGGTCCCCGCTCCGGCGACCATTTGTCCGCTCGACAACACTCCGTTGCTCGCAGCGCTCGCCGATACATTGAAGCGTGGTCCGTTGTCTCTGCCCGAGGCGGCGAAGATCATCGAACGTCTGTGCCTTGCACTGAAGCCGATCCACGATTCGAGGATCGCGCACGGACGCCTGAGTCCCGAGAATATATTTTTCCGCCACGTGGGCAGCGATATTTCGGTGCAAATTACCGGGCCCGATGAGGCTCGGCCGTTGCCGCCTGCGCGTTACGGAACTCCCGAGCGTGCGCGCGGTGAAAAGGAAACTATCTCCGGCGATCTTTATGCGCTGGGAGCTTTGTTCCATCACATGATCGCCGGTGCACCGCCGTTCGATTCCGGGACGGAAGCCGCGATCTTGAAGAAACATGCGGACGCGACACCGCCGAGCTTGATGACCATCGAGCTGCAAGACGTTCCCGAAGAGCTCGATAAATTAATTCGGCAACTATTGGCAAAATATCCCAATACTCGGCCGAAATCCGTCGACGAAATCATCGAACGACTGGAGAATATCGACAGCGGTTCGACGATCACCGGGGCGAAATTAGCGGCACTCGCCGCGAACGTGCGTACCGAAGCCGGCCTGGAAGAAGCGACGATCGAAGCGAAAGCTCCGGCCGAGCTGCTCGCGCGGCCATTCGTCGACGAGATCGAACATCCGACGAGCTTGGACATCGATCCCTACGGCGACACGGTGGTGCGTTCGCGCCAATCGCTGCAGGCCGACGACGACGGAAGCGCGGAGACACACCTGCGCATCGAGACGCGCCCGCAGCTCGTGGAGAGCGATCCCACGGAACCTCCGCGAGGCCCGCGGTCGCCGATGAGCGGTGTGATCATGGTGAAGCCCGTCGGTCCGGTCGTTCCGGTCGCGGAGAAAAAAGCCGAAGCGCGCGGGCCGACGTTGCGCACGCAGAAGAGCGGCAAAGAGATCGACAAAACGAAGCTCGCGCTGGTGGTGTTGATGGGCGCGTTGTTGATCGTGATCAGCCTGATCGCGATCGTGATCATCGCTCGTTGACCACGACCTCGAACGAAGATTTCGCGGTGTCGAGGAGCAACATTTCGCGCCGGCCCGCCACGCACGTGCCGCTGTTCAAAAACATATGGCCGTCTTGTTCCATGCGGATCGCTTGGTGCGTGTGCCCGGTGACGATCACGTCGGCGTTTTTCTTCGAGCCGAGCGCCACCGCCGCGCGCGCGAATTTTTCGTACGACTTTCCGATCGCGCCGTCGCGGGCAGGGTGGTGATCCTGCGGCGTTGTTTTGACACCCAGCCGCTCCAACATTCCGCCGATCCAGACACCTGTACGAGAGACCAGGGCGCGTCCGGTGGTCAGCGGATCGAGCTGGTGTCCGTGAAAGAACACCAAGCGCGTCTTATGGTCTTCGACTTGATAATATTCCGATGCCTGGAGGACGTCTTTGGCCACGACGTCGTGGTTGCCGTAGACCAATTGATACTTCGGATTCGAAAATACGCGCTTGGCGATCTCGGGATAGGCGTCGAGCACCGCGCGGAGCTCATTGGCCGCTTGGCCAGGTAAAGATTTCAGCGTCTCAAAGATGTCTCCAAGCAAAACGATCTTGTCGACGCTTCGTTCGAGCTGTCGCAAAAGCTCGAGAAACCTCGGCTCGACGTGGTCAAATTTGCGCGCGAATCGATCGAGCGCATTTTTTCGTCCGAGGTGAAGGTCGCTGAAAACGGCGATCTGCACGTCTTCCAGACTTGCAGATGTTATCGTGCGGCGTCAAAGAATCCCGCGACGGTGCGAGTGAAACGCAGGCCGTCTTCGGCGTCGCCCCAGCCGACCATCTTGGCCCACTTGCCTTTCTGGGCGTCCGGTTTTTTGTATCGGACCACGAATTCCGCGATCTCCTGCTTCTTCGCGTCGTCGAGCGTGTAGAGAGCGTTGCCTTTTGCATCAACCGGCGAAAGCACCAGGTGCGGGTCGAAACCTTTCTCATCGATCATGTGATAGATGCCGATGATTTTGCCTTGAACCTGCGCGCCGCTCTCCAGCCGTGGCCCGAGAACCACGGCGTCGAACGGATCGCCGTCCCAGGAAAACGTGCCGGGCACCATTCCGTAGTTGATGGGGTAGCCGCCCACCGATTCATGGATGACGCGATCGAGCACGAGCTTATTGGACTCGAGATCCATCTCGTATTTATCGCGCGTGCCGAGCGCGATTTCGATGATCATGTTGACCGTACCATCGGCGTTGAAGGGTTTGGTGTCGCGCCAATAGTTCGGTCCGGGAGCGTTCAATAGTTTCTGGAGGATCTCCGCCTGTTTGATGCGCGTTTTTTCGGGAAGCGTGTCGAGCTTCGCGTTCGCCATGCGGGCTGCATCCTGCGCCGCTGTCGAAGGGGTTTTTTGAACGAGCTGGAGCTGCGGGACTTGTTTCGTCTGCGCAGGTTTATCGGAGAGCGCGACCGAGCCGATGCCGATCGCGGCGCCGATGATCGTGGCCGCGAGGACACCTCGGAGCGCAGCGCTCTTCACGCGCGAAAGGATACCGATTTTTCTCCGCGCAGTCGCGCGAGGATTTTCCGACCTTGCGGACTGCGCAAACGGCGCGAAGGAGACTTCGTGCAGCTCGCCCGCGTTCGCGCTCGGTTTGGTGCCGGTGTTTCCGGTGACTTCACTCGTTTGCTGCGAGCGGTCGTGTGTTTTGAGCTTCGGAATCATCGGCTTTCTCCTCTTCGGCGATGCGGATCATCGCGCTCACCAACACGTCGACATACTCGAAGGCGAGCGCGTGTCGAGTGAGCGAATCCGTGAGCCGCGCCAGGGATTTTTTGTCGATATTTTTCCCTGCGCTGGCCTCGCCGGCCAATTTGCGGACGGCGGCCGTCTCTTTGTCGATCACCGTGGAAATGGACTCCAAATAACGGGTGATCGTGTTGAACGTCTCCAGTGATTTATCGGCGTCCCGGCCGAGCAATTTTTTGGCGCGCTCCGGCTGAGATAGTTGCTGCGGGCCGATACTTCGAAGCGCAGAGAGCCTCTCTTGTGCGAGCGAGCTTGCGACCTCTGCACGTTCGGTGGCGCGCCGAGAAATATTCCAGCGCTGGCGCACGGGCCAACCATCTTGAGCCTCGGTGGCGGCGTTTTTATTGCCGAGTTTTTTGATCGCGGTGGCGGTGTCGTCGCAGAAGATGGAGATCTTTTCCGCTGCTTTGCGGGTGCCGCGCGCGCCCGCGGAAAATGCCGGGTGAAAGACGGTGATTTCGCCGCCGGCGCGAATCGTCAGCGGCAGAGGAAGCGCCGCGAGAATTCCGATCGGGGGCGAATATCCGAACGCGACCGACGGGCCGTAGGCATAATCTTCGCCGACAGATATTCCAATAATTCCCGGAATTCCGGCTTTGACCTCGTGTTCGAACTCAGAAATTTTCGCGCCCACGGGGCCCGCGCGGAATTTCATCCCGCCGCCGCGGCTGGTGAGCGAGAGGCCGCCGAACATCGTCTCCACTGGATTCAGGCGGCTGACGACGCGCACCGAAGCTTTTCCTTCGCGTTCGGCCTGCTCCAGCGTGGGAAACATGATGGTGAAGCCGCCGCGCATGGAGACCGTATATTTCTCCACACCCGCGCCGAATTGGAGGTGCACGGTGAAGGTGCGCCAGCCGTCCATGTCGGTCGCGTTGCGTACGCCGGCAGCGGTTCCGCGGAGGAAATTCGCCAACCCGTAGAGGCCGTTGGAGGCGAAGTTTTTCAAACGTCCGGCGAGATCTTGCGACATTTCCGCCGCTTTGGGATCGCGGGCCCAATCGATGAATTGATCGGCGTCGAGCGCCATTCCGGACAATTTTTCGGCAGCGAATAAAAAGGCGCGCTGCTCCAGCTCATTTAATTGCGCAACCTCACCCATTTTCAAGCCGGAGGGTTTGGTGGCCGCGCGGACATCTCGCAATTTCAGCTGTACGTCGGTGGCCAGCGAGTCGCTCCACTCGCGCACCACGTGCCCGGCGGCGTCGATGGGGTTCGCGATCTGACGGCCGAGCTCGTCGACGACCGGAAGAAATGCGGCTCCGACCTGATATGCGGCGTGCAGGCCCGGAATGCGGACCTCTTTCACGGTGGGCATGATCTTCTCGGAGAGATCGTTCAGCTTCTTTTGGAATTTCGACTCCGGACCGTTCCTGGTCGTTGGATCAGGTTCGACCAAGTCGACGTTTACCGAACGCGGGCGCCAATTTCCCGCAGCGACTGCATCCGCGGGCATACGGGCCAGCGCCAACAGATCGGTCCGCGGAACTTTCAGCGCCCAAGCCGCTTCTTTGATCAGCTCTTCGGCTTCGACGTCTTTGGGATTCGCCTTCAAACGGATCGCCGCCCCGCGGAGCTCGGACATCATCTGTCCGTAGCCCGGCTTCGCGGCATATTCGGTGAACGACTCGAGTGATTTTCGAGCCTCTCCGAATTCCGCGATGGAGGATCCCGAGAGCTTCATCCGTTGTTGGACTTTTTCTCGAAGACTTTTACTTCGCGTTCGATCTGCAGGAGCAACAGGTCGCGTACTTTGCCGTCGTATTTTTTCAGCTCGGGCACGCGATCCATCAACGCCTTGATCGCGTCTTCGATGTTGCCGGTCATGTCGCCGATGTTCTGGTGCTGTTTCGGGTCGCCTTTTTGTTGCGAGCCGCTCGGGTTCAAGTCGTCGTTGTCGACGATCTCGAACGCTGCGTTGATGTTGTCGCCGCCGGTGGCGATCGAGTTGTGATTGAGCTTGAGCTCGTTCATCACCACGATGTTGCGCGCGGAGCGGTGTACCGCGACGTTCACGAAGTCGTCCTTCGAGACGGCCGCGATACCGTTCGCGTCGAGGGTGATCTCCGCCTTGATGTAATGTTTGCCGCCCTTGATGTCGCGATTCAGGCTGTCGACTGCGAGCTGCCAAACGCGGGTCATTTGCGTCGCATCACCCTTGTTCGCGGCGTCGAGCGCAGACTGCCAGAGCTTGTCGAGCGCCGGGCTGTTGGCGATGTGCGAGAAGATCGCGTCGCGCGCGAAGAGTGCTCGCATGTTGTCGAACACCTGCACGCCTTCGTTCGGGCTCTTGTACGCCGACAAACGATATTCGGTGCTGAATGCACGCCAGATGATCGACGGCGTGGTGTTCGGGTCGACCCGACCGGCGGCCTGAAGCTCTTTCACCGGGATGGCGACTGGGCTTCCGGTGACTTTGCCTTCAGCGTCGAGCCGGTAGTCGACGAGCTCGTTCAACTTGATATGTGCGATCGACACGCCGTTGTACGCGCCGTGATCGCGCAGCTCCCAACCGTACTCGTTCGTCTTCGCATCCGGCTCGAAGTTGAAGAGACCGAAGCTGCTGTTGCCCGTGTAGATCGGCGTCTTCAGCTCTTCGTTGAGGGGCGTCTTCTTGCGCTCCGCTTCGTAGTTGCCACCGCCGTACCAACCGCCGTTTTGCGGCGAAAACGAAGGACCATTACCCTTCACGCAGAGCGCGCCGATGGTGTGCACGACCTTCTGGCCGTTCGGGAGCTCGACGACGAATTGCGGCAATGCCGGCGTCGTCGCGTTGAGCATCGGTTGAATCGGCTCGGGGTTGATCGGATCGAACGGGAAATATGCGGCACGTCCGTTCTTGAAACCGACGTTCGACGCGAGGAAGACGTTGTTCTCCGACGCGGCGGGCGCGGGATTCGACACGCGCGAGAACGTCGTCATGAACTTCGCCATGTCGAGCGTGCCGTCCGCTTTCGCGAGCTGCGGCATGATCAGCGGGAGCACATCGATGCTGTTGCCGCGCGAGTCTTTGATCTGCGCGCGCCACGTCAGCTCACCGTTCACCGGCGTGGTGGGGATGAGGTTCGTATGATCCGGCGCGCCCTCGGCCTTGTGCATCGAACGCGCGACGAGGCGCCACACGAAGTTGCGCACGTCGGCGGAGAGCGGATCCTGATCGCTCGGAATCTGGAACGATGCGACGAAGGGATTGATCAACGCGGCCCGCTGTAAATGTGCGGCGAGATCGTGGTTCGTGCGCGGAATCGCCAGCTTGTCGTAGTTCGCCCCAAGGCGCGCTTGATTCGACTGCAGCGAAACCGCGTTCATCGGAACCGGTCGCGAGATCTTCGTCTCTTGAGCGAAGGCCGAGGTGGCAAGCGACCCGATCAACAACGCCGCAGCCATACCGCGGGTGACGGCACTGCCGAGGCTGAACGCGAGCCGGCGGAGCGCGCCGTTCGTGCGTTGGCGCGGGCGCTGCTCGACCTTCTGTTCGGGAAGATCGGGCGTGGACAGGGTGACCTGTTGTTTCTGTCCCGCGTTTTCTACGTTGGGCTCGAAAGACAAAGCCGTGCTTTGTCCCGCGCCACAAGCATCTGCTCGCAACATGGTTCGCTCCTAAATTTTGCTAACCTGTACTAAGGATCAGGTTTCGATCTTGAGGCTCTCCGCGATCTTCGCGAGGACATCCTTGCGTTGAGCCAGCTCGGGCTCGGCGCAGGTCAAAGACATCACCACGACTTCGTTGCCGGAGCGCACGAAATATTGGAGCTGCCGCACGACCTGTTTCTCGGGCGTGGTCATCTGATGTTCAAGGACGTAACCCTCGCGGCCGGCGATCATCTCCTCACGTTCGGAGACCAGCTTGTGCAGCTTCACCTGGCGTTTGATGTCGGGGAGCTGCCGCCGTGCGAAATCTTTGAGGCTGCCGGCGGGCGCTTCCTCGCGCGTGATCACCAGGTTCGGTTGAAAACGTGCGCTGTCGGTTCCGGTCAGCGTGATGACCGAGAGATCCATCCAGTCTGTGGGCGCTTCGAACGAAAGCTCATTGAATCGCACGCGACGCATCTCAACCCCTCTCCCGGGCTCAAACTTGGGCATCACGACACATGATGCGGGGCGCTCCGTGTGGTGCGAAGTCCCCAGGCCTGAGCTTCATCTAGATTGTCGGTCGGTGGGAGTATGAAGTTGCTTGTCGTACACGCATCTCTTGCGAAAATGCTTCGTCTCAGAGCGGTCCGAGCGGGGTCGAGGGATCGGCGAAGGAGACCAAAACCTCGTCGTCGGTGCTCACGCCGAGCGCGCGCAACGACTCCTGCGAGAGGTCGATCAGTCTGTGAGTCCGCGTGTTTGGACCCCAATCCACAGGGCGGACGACGATCGCCTCGCCCGTATTCGGATTCACGACCAAGAGGCGTTGCGAGCCCCACCAGGTCCGGCCGTTCTGTGAATAGTCGAAACGCATGGCTGCGAAGTAACCCCGCAAAGAGCGGAGGCGTTCGCCGGTGATGGCGCCGGTCTCGGTGGCGGTCACCCCGGTGTCGTTCGATCCGCCGAACCAAGAGAGCGTGCCGGAGACGAAGTCGTTGCCGTCGAAACGGACCACGTCGCCATAAGGCTCGACGCGAACGCCGAGCGCGCTTCGCAGCGTACTGTTCGAAAGGCCAGCACGCGGAATGTGTGAGCCTTCGAGATCGATGCCGCGATGAGCGCTCTGCCAATCGGTCTCGGCGCAAGTTTCAGAGATGGCGAACGTGTATTCGGCGGATCGGGTGATGCTTCCTTCGTAGCGCGAGCCGATCACCGCCCACGAAGTGGTGTACGCGTAGAGCGCGGTGCGCGAGCTCGCAGTGATTTTGAGGCGTGCGACCGCACCTGTCCGGCCGGACAGGTCGCGGGTGACCGTGACTCCGCCCGAGGTGAGGCCGGTTTCACCGTCGTAGAGCCGGACGCCGTCGGTGTTGGCGATGATCAGCGCAGGCTGCCAGCTTCCTGCTTGGCGCGCGAGCGTGAGCTCCGTGTCGGTGTTTGCTTCCGCGTTGAAGGCGAAGCGATGCGCGTTGTAACGGCCCGAAGAATAATCTTCATCGAGCGACCACGAACCGCAGCGGCCGACGTTGGTGTTGAAGCGATAGATACGCGCGGCCGATCCCAAATTGCGCGCTTCGGCGCCGGTGGCTGCGGAGTCTTGTTCTTCGACGGTAACGGGTCCGCCCCCGCCTTCGGTACAGGCCGAGACGAGCAAGATGAACGCGAGAGACCGACCTTTAAACATGGTCGAGGTTGTCGGCGATCGGTCTCGCTTTGAGCTATTGAGCGTCCAGGGGATGGGGTGCGCGCGCCACGGTTTTGGCGAGAGCATCTCTTCCGCTCCCGCGTGCGGCGGTGATGCGGTCGAGTAGGCCGAGCTCTTCGGCTTCGGTGAGTACGCGTAATGCTTGCGCTTGGCGTTCGCGTTCGCTGTCGCCGCTCCAGAAGCCGATACGGGCCGCACCGGCGCGAGGAATTGTGGACCACCGTCCACTATCCCAATCGAATGCGCGGTCGAGAGCGCGGCTCAGGGCGTCGATCGCGGCTTCTGCGAATATTTCGCGGCGGAAACGTTTGTAGGCGGCCAACAAAAGATGCGCGGTTTTCGGCGCGGTGAAGACCAAGCGCGAAACTTCGGCGCTGCGCGGTTGCCAGTCGCGCCACTTCGGACGGCGGTCGGCGATCGTCAGCTCGAAGATCGCTCCATCGGCGCGTTGTGAAGAGACGTCGCAGGCGATCATCGCGGCTTCTTCGAGCACGTGGCCGCCGAGATCGCGCGTCGCTTCGAGCTCGGAGACGTCGATCAGATAGTCGCAGGCGACGTCGAGGATCGGTTCCCACGTTTTTCCACCGCGCGGTGCGCCGCTCTCGAGATCGACACCTTCGAAGAGGCCTCCGTAGATCGGATCGTGAAAACGCAGCAGGAAAGAGCGGTGGAGATCGCGCACCACCGCGCAAACTTCGGCGCGATCGCGGACGCGCGCGAAGGCGACCAAAGAAGAGATCACCGTCGCCTGCGTAAGTAAACCGAGCCGGCGATCTTTGCGCACGCGGGCTTTGGCGCGGCGGCGCACGCCTTGGAGCACAGAAAATTCGTCGATGTGAAAGAGCGGCGTTTTGTGAACGCGGCTGACGAAATGGCGGTTGAACATCGCGAAGAGCTCGTCGGCTTCGAGGAGATCGCGCGCCTGGATCGCGCCTCTCAATCGAGTCGCGAGCTGCAGGGCGGACGGGCGATCGACTTCCGTCGTCGCGAGCTTCGTGTGCATGGCGTCCGATGTGGAGAGCAACCCACGTGCCGCTAAGGTGGGTGCAGGATGTTTCGGGGATCGCGGGCCTGCGCTGGTTTTTCGCGACAGTTGATGGCTCAAACCAACATCAGCTTGCGGGGTCGAGCAAGCAAACGGGTTGGCCGCGATCAGCCGCGATAGGAGCAGAGCTTGGTCGCTGCGACGCGAATCGTGACGCGACTTCCGTAGGGCAGGGCGAGGTGATCGTCTTCGATGCCGTCGCCGAAGAGCACCCCGCCTTCGTTCATCTCGCTGACGATGGAGAGCGCGGAGCTTTCGTCGAGGCGACCTGAAGTGAGCGAAGTTCCCGTTGCGCGGCTCGGGAAAGCCTCGCGCACGAAATAGACGAGCGCGCGATCGGTCGGCTTGGGAAGCTCGAGCCCGGTGCTCCGCTCGCGATGAACGGAGCGTGCCCAGCCGGTGGAACCTGTCCCTGTGGACACAATGATTCCCGACGAAGATTGCCGCTCCTCTTTGTCGCGATAAAGCAGGCGGTAACGCGCGGATTGGTGCGAGCGGTGGCCGAGGAACAGCTCGTTCAACGCGACCAAGGATTGGCCGTCGTCGAGCTCCGCGTGCACCATGGTGCGTTCTTCGAGCTCGCCCTTTTTCTCGTAGGCGCGGCGGATCAAACCTTCCGCCTTTTTCGGCGCCAGCGGGACCAAGATTCCGTCGTATCGATCCGGGCTGGGATTGAAACCGAGCACTGTCTGACCGGACAGGTACTTCGCCGTGTTCGCCACCAAGCCGTCTTGTCCGAGCGCGATCACCAGATCGTCCGGCTCGAACAAGAAACGGTCGAGATCCTCGCGACCGACGCTGCTCCTCCTCCACTTGAGCGGAATTGCGCGCGAGATCAGAGCGAACGCATCGTTGAAGGCGCGGTGTTGCGCTTCCACTTCGTCGATCGACTGCTCCCGCGTCTCCAAAAAGAAACGCGCTTGTTCGCGCGTGCCGTGATGTTCGAGCAAGCGCTGATATTCAGTCTTGCGCGTGACCACCACGGCGCGCGGTACTTGTGGGCTCATACTCATTCACCTTCGTCAGGGCTCATTCACCTGCTTCGAGGCGGCGGGTTCCCGCTTGCACCAAGTTGGTGAACAGCGGTCCGAGCAACTCCGGCGAGATCGACAGGTGCTCGATGTTCGTCAGCTTGCCGGCGAGCTCTTGTGCGGCCAGGCCCATGATCACCTGCGGCGGCAGCTCTTTGTAGATGTCCATGCGCTGCTTCTCCGCGTTGACCTTGGCGAGCTCGACCACGCGGATGCTCTCTGCGTTGGCGTCCGCTTCCAGCTTGCTCCGCTGTGCCGCGGCTTCTGCACCGATGCGCTGCGCTTCCGCTTGTTCGAGCGTACGCCGCTTCTCGTTTTGACCTTTTTGATTGATCAAAAGCTCTTCGCGTTTCGCCAGCTCGATGCGATTTTGCAGCTCGTTTTCTTGGATCGCGCGCTCTTTCTGCACCGCTTGGGCGCGGCGTTCGAAGGTCGCTTCGTCCGCAGTTTGTTGGATCGCTTCCCGCGCGGGCATCTGCAATGCGCGTTCGAGATCCGCGGTCGGCTTGATGCTGGAGACACGTACGGAGACGATCTCCAAACCCATCTCTTCGAGCCCCGGATCTTCCGTCAATGCCTCGCGGACGCGGGTGCGGATCGGCTCGATGCCGTTCGCCAACACCTCGCGGACATCGTTCGCCGCGACGTATTCCCAGGCCGATTGTTGTGCGAGCTGCGTGAGGAGGAGTGCCATCTTCTCCATCGGTTGTTTGGTGTACGCGCCTTCGTCGAGGTCGATCGAGAAGTCGATGCGCCTGGCAATGCGATCAGGATCGACGATGCGGAAGGTGATCACGCCCTGCGTAGTGACGTCTTGGAAGTCGCGCGAACGGCCGTGGAAAAGGAACGGCAGCTCGCGATCATCGAGCGGGATCTCCGCGATGCTCGCCGACAGTGGATAGAACCAGAACGACGCCCCGGGGCCCTGTTCCCTGAGCCGGCCGTCTTTGTGAAGGATGAGATGAGAGCTCGGTTCGCCGCGAAGGTGCCGCCAAAAGAAGAGCTTGCTGATGTCCGCCATGACCTCGGTATGAGGCACGGAGAGGTTAGAGTCAACTAGACCCTAAGACGTGTAATTGTAACTCTGTGATTCTGTTGGTGATCAAATCGCTCGCATTTCGTGCACTAACGAGCGCAGCGGTTGGGCGTCGAACGGTTTTTCCAATTTGCGGTTCGGGACTTTTTGCAAAAACTCGCGCATCCGCGAGGTGAGCGCTCCTCCGGAGATAAAGACCACGCGGCGCCGTTGATCCGGCGACACGTTCTGCAGCTCTTCGTAGAAATCCATGCCGGTCATCTTCGGCATCATCATGTCGCAGAAAATGACGTCGAAACGTTCGCCGGAGCGCAGCCGGTCCAAAGCATGTTCTGCGCTGGAGGAGACCGAAACGTTTTGTTCCGTCGCGAGAATGCGCTGCACGGATTTCGCCACCAGCGGCTCATCGTCGACGACCAAGACGTTGCCGCGATCCGGCGTCTGTACAGTCTGCACAACCGCCGGTACCGCCGTTTGAGCTGTGCTCTCCGGGGGCAAGACCACGCGGAAGGTCGAGCCGCGGCCGACGGCGCTGTCGACTTCGATCGTTCCGCCGATGCTGGTGATGATCCCGTGGCAGATCGGCAGGCCGAGGCCGGTGCCGATGCCCGCCGGTTTGGTGGTGAAGAAGGGATCGAAGATACGGCCGAGCATCTCGTTCGGAATGCCGCATCCGGTGTCGCGCACTTCGATGATCACGCGGCCGCTCGTGTCGACACGCGTGGTGACGGTAATCTTGTTGCGGTCGACCGCGCCCTCCGGGATCGCCTGCGCAGCGTTCACCAAGAGGTTCAACAACACTTGTCCGAGACGCGCTTCGTTGGCGCTCACCGGCGGAACGTCGCCCAAGTCGCGGATCAATTGCGCACGATGTTTGATCTCGTTTTGCGCCATGCTGATCGAGGAGTCGATGATCCGGCGCAGATTTACCGGACCTTTGACGTCGTCGCTTGGCCGCGAGAACAGCTTCAAGTCGCGGACGATCAGACGCACACGTTCCGCACCTTCTTGTGCCTCGGCGAGCGCTTGCACGATGTCGTTCGCGCCTTGGGGGAGGTCGACGGTCGGACCCGCGGTCTCGTCGTCGAATTGAATGCCGTGCGCGATGCCGATCGAGCGTTGCAGCTGTGAAGCCGCGAAGCTGATGTTGGCGATGACGTAGGTCAGCGGATTGTTGATCTCGTGCGCGACACCTGCGGCGAGCGTGCCCACCGAGGCCATGCGATCCGCGAGCTGCAGCCGCGCTTGCATCTGTTTGCGCTCATTGATGTCGAGCAACGCGCTGATGATGCGGATGGGGCGGCGGAAGTCGTCGCGAACGACGAGTGTCCTCGCGAGCACGTGTACGTAATTGCCGGATGCATGGCGAAAGCGATATTCATCGGTCCAGGGATCGTCGGCATTTCGCTGCGCGCTCTCCAAAGATTCGAGGACATGTTCGCGATCGTGCGGATGAACTCTTTCGCTCCAGTCGCGGAGCGAGTGACCGACGGTGTTCGGCGTGTAACCGAAAACTGCGCGGAGGTTGTCGTTCCACTCGAGTCGGCCGGTGACGAGGTTGAGATCGTAGACGGCGGCGTTGGTGACGCGTTCGACGAGCTCCAGACGTTTGCTGCTGGTGAAGAGTGCTTCGGGCGTGGGCTCCGGATTCGTCTCCAAGAAGGTGAGCACCACCAGGCGTGCCGGCGCGGAGTCGAAGAGGAGCTCGCCCCGATTATCGACCTCGACCATGATGCGTGCGCCGTTTTTGGCGAACGCGGCGAGGATGATCGGGCCGACGTTTTCACCGCGTGCGATGCGCGCGAGCCGAACCGCAGCACGTTCGCTGTCGATCGGCGCGATGAACTGTGTCGAGGGTGTGGAGGTGAGCTCATGGAGCGCAAAACCTGTCGCTCGCAGGAGGACCGGATTTGCGTAAAGGATGCGATCGCCCCGCATGACGAGCACCGGCTGGGGCAGAAGGTCCAAGGCTGCGCGAGCTTCGCCCACGTTGGATCCATCGGCCGCCGGCGCCCAAAGTTGAGTCGCAACGTTCAGGTCAAAAGATCAGGAATGACCTCGCTGGACTCACCCTCAGCGACGCCGTAGCTCGCCCGCGTATCCCCCATAGCGCGCAACAGAGTGAGCAACACTTTGGTCGTGTTCTCGCGCGAGCCGGATCGATAGTGCACGCCGCCGCGTAACGCTCCGCCCGCTCGGCCGGCGACGAGGATGGGGAACTCGTCGTTCGAGTGCACGTTTCCTTCGGAGAGCTCGGTGGTGCAGAGAATGGCGGAGTTTTCCAGCAGGTTCGTCGCGCCTTCTTGAATGCTGCGCAGGCGATCCAAGAAATACGCGCACTGCTGCATGGTGAAAACGGTCGCCGAGTGCAACGTCGGCTGAGGTTCGGCGCCCGGTGCACGTTCGTCGTGTGCGATCTGGTGGAGGCCGTTTTGTGCGCCCGACATCCAGAACACGGTGCCGGCGCCCGCAGTCGAGAAGAGCACGGAAAAAGATCGCGTCAGATCGCAGGCGAGCGCCATGGCGAGGATGTCGCTCATGATCTCGTTCTTCTCTTGAATCGGCTCTTGCCCGCCGATCTCCGGATAATCCGCGTTCGGTGTTCGTGGCGTGGCGCAGACGGCCGCCGATGTTGCGAGGCGTTCTTCGATCGAACGGATGCTGCTCAGATGTTGATCGATCCGAATGACATCGGCGGAAGAAAGACGTGGCTTCAACCGATCGACATCGCGTTTTACGGCGTCGAGCACGGTGCGCCGCGCGGCGGTTTTTTGTGCGTCGAGCGGTGCGCCGAAGAGGCGGTTGAACAGCGTCATCGGGTTGTACTCCGATGCATTCACGTTGTTCGGGCCGTTGTGCGAGAGATGTTGGAACGTCGTGCCCTCGTCGGTTCCGCGGAAGGTGCAGACACCGACTTCCAGCGAGCGAAACGGCGTGCGCGTCGTCGGATCGTTGTAGAGGCGTTCGGCGACGACTTGATCGATCGACGGATACGCGAAGCTGGAGACGATCGTGTCGCGCGTCGGACCGACGAGATGATAACGCGCGCCGGTCATGATGCCGGCCATCCCGGAGTGATGCGCGTGGGTCGCGGATTTGATCTCTAGGCCGGTCACCGGCGAGACGTAGTCGCGCAGGCCGGGACGCAGCGTGAACGGCTCGAGCTCGGCGCGCGGTGTCCAACCGGTGCCTGTTCCATCCGGAGTCCAGTGCGCGCGTCGCACGCCGTTGCCCCAGAACCAAACGCCGAAACGTTTGGGGAGCGGCTGTCCTTGCGCCAGCGCGTTGCCGTTGGCGTTGAACATCGCTTCCAGCGGCGGCAGGCCGACGGCGACTGCGCTTCCGGCGGCGATACCGCGGAGGAACGTTCTTCTCGGGAGTGAAAAAGCCATGTTCTGCTTCCTCTCTCTTTCTTAGGTGCTCGGCTTCGCGGCGAACCGGAATCCGTCGCTGGTGACGATGGCGAGCACCAGATCTTGGAAGCGGAAACCGTCGCTCACGAATTCTTCCGCGAGCTGTTTGAGGACGACTTTTTCGCCGTCTGTTTCCAGGTGTCCGGTCGCGAAGCGGTACGCCATTCGCGAGATACATGTGGCGACGCCCGGCTCGTTTTTGAGGAGCACCGAGAGCTCGCGTGCGCTGCGGAAACGTTGGCCGTTCACTTCACCGGTCGGATCGACGGGGAGCCCGTTGTCGGTCGTGCGATACGCGCCGACGGCATCGAAGGCTTCGAACGCGAAGCCGAGTGGATCCATCTTCAAATGGCACTCGGCGCAGACCGTGTTTTTGTAGTGGATGCGCTCCATCCGCTGGCGCAAAGTTTCCGGTGCTTGATTTGGATCGGCGGCCGGCAGCGTGGTGTCGACGCCGGGAGGAGGCGGAGGAACTTCTTCGCAGAGGATCGAGCTGCGAATGAATTTTCCGCGGCGCGTCGGTGAGGTGGCGCTGGCGTGCGAATTCACCGCGAGAAAACCGGCGGCGGTGAAGATGCCGGAGCGGGGACTGTTCGCGGCGTGCTCCACGGCGACGAAGTCGGAGCCGCCGGGATGCGGGAGGTTGTACAAACGTGCGAGCTCCGCGTTCACGAACGTTTTTTTGCTGTCGAAGATCTCGCGGAGATCGGCGTTCCTCGCGAAGACGATGTCGTCGAGCGTCTTTTCGATCTCGATGCGCATCGACTCCGGCATCGACGCGGTCATCTGCGGATAGGTCGCGGCGTCTTTGCTCATCGAAGCGAGGCGATCGAGCTTGAGGTGTTCGTAGAAGAAGGTGGCCATCGCGGCGCGCGCGCGTTCGCTGCCGAGCAGACGTCGCGCGTGGGTGGCAATGCCTTGCGGGGTGTCGAGCTCCCCGCGTTCCGCGGCGTCGATCAACGCATCGTCGGGCGTGTTGCCGGTGAGAAAATACGCGAGGCGCGCGCCGATTTCGTAGCCGTCGTAACGCAGGCGGTTACTGTCCGAAGGATCAGGTTGGCCGAGCTCGACGCGGTAGAGGAAATAGGGCGACTGCAGGATCGTGGCGACCGTCAGCTCCAAACCGAGCCACGGGCTGCGGAGCTGCGTGCCGACGTCGACGGCGACCTGCAGGTAACTCGCGAGCTCATCGGCGGTGAGCGGGCGGCGCAACGCGCGGCGGCCGAATGTTTGGATGAAAGTGGAGATGCAGGGATCGTCGAGCGCGGCCGGTTCACAGCCGACGAACGCGATGCGGCGCGCGTTGTCGGCGAAGACCTCAGCGGAGACGGCGAGGGCGGCGGCTTCGTATTGTTCGGCGGCGCGCGGGCCGATGGAGAGGATCGACGCACCGACAGTGGTGAAGCCGTAGAGCGCGGTGTCGACCTCGATGTCCGTGGGGACAGTGATGGTGTCACCGAGCAAAGTGCGCAGCGTGTTCTCGAACTGCACCCGGGTCAGGCGGTGCAGCGTCGCCGGGGACGGCGCAAACGGAGGAATGACCTCCGGGTCCACCGGATCCACGGGATCGATCGGTTTGTTGGGATCGTTCGGCTTGTTGGGATCGTTTGGGTTGTTCGGATCGGGGAGCCGAGCTTGTTCGCCGATGTTTCCCGAGCAGCCGCCGAGGACCAAGACGAGCGCGAGGAACCTGCGCATGAACTGAGAAACTAGAGCACCCGAACGAACGGTTCAATCCGCCGACCGATTGACCATACATCTTCGCCGAAGCGACAACGGTGCTCGTGCGCGCGACATGCGCTCTCCTTATCGCGTTGTTTTGCGGGTGTTCTGCGAAGAGCCCAACTCCGGCCGACGAGTCGAAAGAGGACGGCGGTGTCCAGCTGATCATTTTGGACTCCGGCGAAGTGCCTTCCTGTTTGGAGAGCGACCTCGACGGCGACGGCTTCGGCACCAACACCTTGTGCACGATGATCGACTGCGACGAGACGAACATCGCGATCTACCCGGGCGCATTCGAGGCCTGCAACGATCTCGACGACGACTGCGACGGTGACAAAGACGAAGAGCTCGGCGAGACTCCGTGCGGCGCGGGAACCTGCGCACGTGTGGTGGCGAACTGCGCCGGCGGCCGGCCGCAAGCCTGTACTCCTGGACAGGGCATGCCGGAGATGTGCAACGGGCTCGACGATGACTGCGACGGCGCGTTCGACGAAGAGCTCGCCGGACAAACATGCGGCACCGGCGCGTGCGCGAGGACTGCGAATTGTGTGAACGGGACCTTCGAGCAGTGCGTCCCCGGAGCCGCAGTCGCCGAAGCGTGCAACCGCGTCGATGATGATTGCGACGGGGTCGCCGACAACGGATTCGGCGCGACCGTCGTCGCTTCCACGTACAGTGTACTGCGTACGCATCACCCGCCCTGCGACGGCAACGGCCAACGTCTCGGTCCCGATTGCAACGCTGCGATGCACCGCTTTTGCGCGAGCAACGGATGCAGCACCACCGGCTTCGGTCCGTTGGAAAATTCCGGCGACACCGCGATCGTGGGCTGCGTCGTCGCCTCGGGCTTGTTCGACACGCCGTTCGCCACGCTCGCGCAACACCAACCGCCGTGTGACGGCACGCAGGAGCGCATGGGTCCGACGTGTAATTCGGCGATCCATCGTTATTGTACGTCGATGGGCTTCGCCAGCGGCTTTGGTCCGCTGGAACAGTCGCCGGCCAGCGCGCTGATCGGCTGTCTTTCCGCGGAAAAAGCGCAGACGCTCGAGACCTCCTACACAGTTTTGTCGGGACATCACGGTGGCTGCACCCAGGCGTCGCGGATCGGCCCAGACTGCAACGCGGCGATCAATCGGTTCTGCACGTCGAGCGGGTTCTCGACGGGTTACGGGCCCGTCGAAAACAGCGGCGACGTAGCGTATGTCACCTGCGTCTCGCCGTAGACATTTCGTGGTATCGATCGCTCGTGTGCTCGCGGATCTCGCTGCTCGTAGTCCTCGCTGTGTTTCTGAACGGGTGCGGTACCGTGCTCCAGTTCGCTGTTGGTTGGGACAACGAAGCGACGACCAGGAAGAGCGAGACGAAATCGGTGACCGTCACTTCGGCGCCGCCCGGCGCGACGATCTCGCGGCGCGGGGGCGACGGCAATGAAGTGTTGCTCGGCAATTCGCCGCTCACCGACACGCATACGATCGAAGTCGAAGAGACGATCGAGGAGCCGAGCACCTGGGCCATTTGGACAGGCTGTGTCGTCTCACTGGTCGCAGGGACAGCGATCTCCGTCGCGACCACGGACGGGACCTCGCCGAGCAGCAGCTCGAGCTTCGACGAATTCGATAGCGATGTTTCCTCGAGCAGCGACAGCGATCCGCTGGTGTTGGTCGGCGGCTTTTTGGTGCTCGGCGGGGTCGTCGATCTGATCGTCGGTATCGTGCAAGAAGCGACCGCACCGTCGGTGAAGTCGCGCGCCGTTCTCGCGGGAAAACAAGAGTATCAATACATCGGTCGCGCGAATGGGTTGCCGGAAGCGTCGTCGAAGATCATGTTCCCCGACGCGAACGCGACGCACCTGGTGCTCGATCCCGCGTACATCGCGCAGCAGCAAAGTTTCCAGCAGCCGGTGACGACCGAAAAACCTGCGGAGCCGCAGACCGGCGGCGTGCAGGCGGGCGCGGGTTGGGTGGTCGCGGTGATGAACGTCGAAGATTCGAACGCAGGCGAACGCGAGCGCGCGCTCGATCCGGGTTTGGTGCGAAATCTCGGCGATCAGATCCGCGTCTTCATCGCGCAACGCGGTGTCCACACGATCGATCGCGGCGCGCAGGAAAAAGCGCTCAAGGATCAGATCTCCAGCGCCAAGAGCGAGAGTTACAAGAGCTGCTATGACGATTCTTGTCAGGTCGAGCTCGGCAAGGCGCTCGCCGCGAGCCACATCTTGCGGACGCGCGTCACGCGATTCGGCAAACGTTGTGTGTTGAACGGCGAGCTGATCGATCTCAAAGCCGAAGTGACCATGGCCGCAGCGTCCTCGCAGGGCGATTGTGGCGAGGAAGGTTTCCTCAACATGGGCGAAGAGGTCGCCAAAAACCTCGTCCGCGGCCGCTAGCAAGGCGCTTAGCAGGCGCGAGACCCTCGCCAGTCCTCCGTTGCGCGCGGTAGAAAGCTTCGTGCTCCTTCCTCGTGTCTGCTCATTGATGACGGCCGGCCTCTCGTTCCTCCTCGTCGCGGGATGTGGTGCAAGCTCGGAAGAAACCGACGATGGCGGCGTCCCTTCGCGCGTCGACGGCGACATCAGCGGCGACATCGAGATCATCAGCTTCACGGCATCGGAGTCGACCGTCTCGCCGTATCAAGCTGTCGAGCTCGCCTGGGACGTTCGCGGCGCGCGCACGATCGAGATCGGGAGCGAAGACACCACGCTGGTCTCCACCTTCGGGAGCGCGGGACGCGTTCAGACCGAGCTTTTGGCGAAGACGACGTCGTTCAAACTGATCGCGCGGTCAGGTGACTCGATGGCGAGCGCTACGGTCGAGGTGACCGTGGACTGGCCCGAACCGCAGGTCCTCGCCTTCGACGTTTCTCCGCGAATGGTCACCGCAGGTTCCTTCGTCTCCGTGTTTTGGACGACGGCGAATGCAGAGCGCGTCCGCATTACCAGGAATGGAACCGAGATCGCGAACCTGACCACGATGCTCGAGAGCGGCGCGATCAGCGCGCTGGTCACCGAGGCGGACAACGTCTTTCGCTTCGAAGCAATCAATCCCGACGAGACCGCGTTCCGTGAAATCACGGTGATCGCCGAAGCGCCGCCGCGGATCGTTCGTTTCTCGATCGATCCACCCGCGGTGTTTGCAGGCTCGACCACTGCGACGGTGACCTGGCAGACGACCGGCGCGACTCGAACCGACCTCGACATCGACTTCACGCCGGTCCCGGACTTTCCGCAGACCGCTTCGGGAAGTTTCACGGTGACGCTGCAAAGCCGCTTGCAAGTGGTCCATCTGGTCGCGACATCCAATCTCGGACAGATGGATTCTTATCGAAGGATCGGTCCACCGTTCGCCGAGCGCGAGCCCAACGACGAAGTGCAGCTTGCACAGCAGCTCTACGACTCGAGCGCGGCGCTCGGCCAAATCGGCTCGACGGTCGACGTCGATGTCTATTCCGTGTTTCCGCAGGGCGGTGCGAGCCTCCGCATCTGGACGGTCGGGCCGGCCGGCGTCGATTGTGCGGTGGATACGCAGATCAGCTTGTTGAGCTTCGGCCGCGAGCTGGCGCGCAACTCCGACGACGGCGAGCCGACCGGACGCGGCGGCGCCTGCGCGGTGATCGATCCCGAGCGCGACCCGGGCGCGACGTTATTGTTCGATGGACAATACTTCGTCACCGTTCGCGGAGAACGTGACGATGTGGGCGAGTATTTGTTGATCGTCCAGGAGTTATGAGCCGCTCGACTGCTGCTGCATCGCGGTGACGCCGCTGGCGAACTTGCGCGAGAGAAGAATCTCGCGGCCGCGCATCTCGACGAATCCGCGCTTCTGAAACTCGGACAACACGCGCGACACGGTCTCGCGCGAAGTGCCGATCATCGAAGCGATGTCCTGCTGCGTGGGGCGCTCGCGAATGAGGATGCCCTCTTCGACTTCTTCGCCGTCTTTTTTCGCCAGCTCGATCATGATGTGCGCGACGCGTCCGTAGACATCGAGCGTCGCCAAGTTGCCGATGATCTCGTCGGCGCGTCGCAGGCGCTTCGAAAGCTCGGCCATGATCTTGAGGCCCATGGTCGGGCTCAAGCGAACCTGCTCCGCGAATTGATCGCGCTTCAGGATCAACACCGTCGAGTCTTCGCTGGCGATGACGTTCGCCGAGCGCGGCATGTCATCGACGAGCGACATCTCGCCGAAGAACTCGCCAGCTTTGAGGATCGTCAGGATCACCTCGCGACCGTTATCTCCGTAGAGCACGACCTTCACGCGACCCCGCGCGATGATGAACAACGCGTCACCCGGTTCGTCTTGCGCGACGATCTGTGAGTCTTTCGGCGTGTCTTTGGGCGTCAAAAGCGCCGCGACACGCTCAAGCTCTTCGGCTGGCATGTTTTCGAAGAGAGAGACTTTTTTCAGTAACTCGATGTGCGAGCTCACGGGGGGGTTATCCCAAGCATCGGCAGTTTCGTCAACCGTAGAGGTCGCGAAGCAGCGACTTGTATTCGCCGACAAGCGACGCCCCATCAGACTCCTCTTCGGTCTCACGAAGGTGTTCGAAGAGCTCGCGCTGTTCATCGGTGAGCTCCGGAGGTGTCTCCACCACGATGCGCACGCGCTGATCGCCGCGTCCTTTCCCGGAAAGCGACTGAATACCTTTGCCCTTGAGACGAAAAACGCGACCTGTTTGCGACCCGGCCGGTATCCTCATCCGGACCTTGCCTTCGAGCGTGGGAACCTCGAGCTCCGAGCCGAGCGCCGCCTGAGAGAAAGAAACGGGCACGTCCGTGACCACGTCGTCCTCTTCGCGCTTGAAGAGCGGATGGGGCCGGATGTTGACCACCACGAAGAGATCGCCGGACGGGCCTCCGTTTGGACCCGGGTCTCCTTCGCCGACCAGTTTGAGTCGCGTGCCGGAGTCGACGCCGGCGGGAACCTTCACGTTGATGGATCGTTCACCGGTCTGCGTTCCCGTGCCGCGACAGCTCGCGCAGTTCTGCGGAATGATCTTTCCGGCACCCTGGCATTTAGGACAGGTGTTGCTGACGTCGAAAAATCCTTGTTGCACCTGCACGGTGCCGCTGCCGCCGCAGCTGCTGCATAAGAGTGGGGCGCTTCCGCTGCGCGCGCCGGTGCCCGCGCAGGAATCGCAACGCTCGGTCTGTGGGACGGTGACCCGTTTTTCGGTGCCCAACGCGGCGTCGATGAACTCGAGATCGAGCGTGTAGCGGAGATCGAAGCCTCGTTCGGCGGGGCCTGAGCTGCGCGAACGCGTACGAGCGCTGCGCGGATCGTTGTCCATTGGTTTCGTGGCTTGCGGGCCGCGCGTCTGTTCGCGCTGTTTTTTGAAACGTTGCGCGCGCGTACCGAAGATCTCGTCGAAGAGATCGCCCGAGCTCTCTTGCACGCGTGTCGGGCGTTGCGGTGCGCTGGCCGCGTCGTATTGCGCGCGAAGGTCACTGTCCCCGAGGACACGATAAGCTTCCGCCGCGGATTTGAAGCGCGACTCGGCCTCTGCGTCGCCCGGATTTTTGTCGGGGTGATAACGGCGCGCGAGATCGCGATAGGCTTTTTTGATCTCCGCTTGGTCGGCGTCTCGCGCGACACCGAGCACGACGTACAGATCCTCCGCCACTCTGCGTGCAATCTAGCCGACTTTTACGGAAAGGCGAGCCCTGCGCGCATGAGGATCGGTTTCGCCGCACGCACCGAGCGCGCATACCAATCCGCACGCAAAGCCAGGCGATCGTGCGCCTCGAGCTCGAGGTTTCGGCCGCTCTTTCGTTTTCGCTCGAGCACGTCGTACATCGAGATCGCGGTCGCCACCGAGACGTTGAGGCTCTCCACGAAACCGCGCATCGGCACGCGAAAGCGCGCATCGGCGGTCGACTGCGCGTCGAGCGTTAGCCCTTCGTGCTCGTTGCCGAAGACCAGCGCGATCGGCCGGTCGACGGGGATCTGGTCGAGGTCGACCGCATCGCCGCGGATGCTCGAAGCATAGACCGCGTAGCCGCGCGCCTTCAGCTTCTCGTAGGGATGCTCCGTCGATTTTTGTCGGATCAAGTCGATCCATTTGTGCGTGCCCATCGAGGTCTGCGCGTCGATCACGAAGCGACAGGTCCGCTCCACCGCGTGAACTTCGAGGACCCCGAAGGCTTCGGCGGTCCGCAGTACGGCGGAGGCGTTGTGCTCGTCGTAGATATCTTCGAGGACCAGGACCACGTCGCGGGTCTTCGAGGCGAGGACCTCGTCGATCCTTTTTTGGCGTTCGGGCGAGACGAAAGGCGACAACACGTCGATCGCGCGCTGCAACATTTCGTCCTCCAGCGGGTGAAAGCGGCTCAAGCGCCGGCACCTTCGACGATTCGGCGGCGGAGGTCGAGACGCGTCGCGCTGTAGGCGAATCTCTAGTGTGGTGGTCGGCCCCCATCGACACTCGGTGGAGTAGCCGGATGTGAGAACGCTGCGGGAGACTAGCGGCGATGACCTCGCTGACTCGTGCTCTCCTCTACGTGTCCCTGGCTTTTTGCGGCGTCACTTTCGTCGCTCCGCCCGCGCATGCCTCGAGCGTCTGCGCGAAGAAGAAAAAGAAGAAAGCGAAGAAGGCCGCCGCCGCTCCGAAGAAGATCACGGCCGCGACGCTGATCAAATGGCGCAAGAGCGGCATGACCGACGACGAGATCGTCGCCAAGGCCCAAGCCGCAGACTACGTGATGAGCTCGAAAGACAAAGCTGCGCTGAAGAAAGCGAAAGCAAAGTCTTTGATCGCAGCGTTCTCCGGCTCGTCCGCTTCTGAAGAAGAAGAGAGCGTCGAGGTCGCAGCGCCGGCGAGAAAGGCGATCGACATCAACGACATCACCAATCCGGAAGACATCGACTTCGACAGCGTTCCTCCGCCGACAGGCATTCCGAAAGAACACGTGCAGAAGTCGGCGACGCCCGAGAAGAAGAAGCTCGACACCAGCGTGCGTCCCGCGGCGCCGTTCGAGGAAGAGAAGGTCGTCGCGGCCGTCGCGGTGCAGAAGAAACCGGCGTCGAGCTCGAAGAAGCCCGCGCAAACGCAGTCCGTCTCGCAGACCTCGGCGGACTCGGCACCGAAAAAACGCGTCGTTTACACGGCCGCCGGCCAGTAGTTTTTGCTAGTCTCCGGCCGTGACCACCCGGCCGTCGAAGACGCTCGAGACTTTTCCAAATCCAAATCCTGCGCGCGACTACGAGATCGCGTTCGCTTGCCCGGAGTTTACCTGCGTGTGTCCGATGACCGGGCAGCCGGACTTTGCGACGATCCGCATCCACTACGTACCCGACGAAAAGTGTGTCGAGCTCAAATCGCTCAAGCTGTACCTTTGGTCATATCGCCAAGAGGGCGCTTTTCACGAAGCGGTGACCAACAAGATCCTCGACGATCTGGTCGCTGCCGTGTCCCCGCGAAAGATGACCGTCACCGGCGATTTCGCGGTACGCGGCGGCATCCATACTGTGGTGACCGTCTCGCACGAAAAAAAGTGATGAAGGCGCGTTTTGGCCGTTCAGGAAGGTGATCCGCTCGCCGGGAAGATCATCGCGAAATATCGGCTCGAGAAGCGGCTCGCTCACAGCTCTTCGGTCTACCGCGCGACCGATCTGGAAACCTCGCGTTCGTTGGCGATCAAAATTTTGCCGGAGAACGCCGATCCCCGCGAGGTGGCGCGCTTTCGTCGGGCCGCGGACGCAAGCTCCAAGCTGCGGCACATGAACATCGTCACCGTCCGCGATCACGGGACGGCTCCGAGCGGGCTCAGTTACCTGGTGATGGAGTACCTGTCCGGAAGATCAGTGGCCTCGATCTTGGAGCGCGAAAAACGTTTCCCCACGGAGCGCGCGGCGAACATCGCCCGACAGCTCGCGGCGGCGCTGGTGGAGGCGCACCGCATGGGTGCGGTGCACTCCGGTCTCGGTGCGGACAAAGTGATGTTGATCCCCGAGATGGAGGACGGTGAGCACGTGGTGGTGCTCGGCTTTTGCGCCGACGAGGATCCGCCGCTCGGCATGCTCTCCGATCTCTCGGCGTTCGGCGTGTTGTTGTCCGAGATGGTCGAGCTCGACTCGGAGCTCGGCCGCTTGGCGGTGCGGTTGATCGATCGCGATCCGCGCCTTCAGTCAGCGCTGCAGATCTCGGCGGAGATCTCGCGCATTTTCGATGAAGCGCCGCGCACCGAGCTGCTCGGTCCCATCCCGGCGTTCACCGCTTCGATCATTCCCACGGACGTGACCGCACCTTTGGTTCCGCTGATCCCGGACAGCGCGCTCGGGCCGACCGAGCCGCAACCGCGGTCGATCATTCCCGAGGAGCTCGAACAAGGAGGATGGCGACCGGGGCAAGGAACGTACTTCCTGGTCGTTGGTATAGGTCTGTTGATCGGGCTGTTCGTCGTCTGGTTCGTGTTGCGCGGCTAAAAGAAAGTTACGGCGCTTGAACGATGTCGCCTTCGAGCACCAGGTACGCCGGGTGATAGGCGGCGTTCGCGTTGCCGATGCCGAGCACGATGTTCGGCGGCAAGAAGTTACCGGCGATCGCCGAGAGATCGAACGAGGGAATCGGGATCCCGCCCACGACCTGATTGAACAGATCGGGGACGAACTGTCCGAGCGTACCCTCGATGTTCTGCGTGAACTGCGCGAGATCGACGCCCGGCAAATTCGTCATGAAGTCGAGCGCGACGTACGGATTCGGAGCCAGCGCGAGCACGATCTGTCCCTGCGCGTTGATCGACGCGTTCGCCTGCGCAAACACCGTCGCGTAGAGCGTAGCGTTGACGTTCGGGAAGCCGGGCACGCCTTGCAGGTTCACCGTCAGCTCGAGGTCGCCGATCTGGAGCTCGATCGGCCACTGCGGATCGTTCGTCGGCACGATCACCGGCGGCAACAGTCCATGCGCCACCGCTTCGACGGTGATCGGATTGCCGTTGTTGTCGATGCTCCCGGGGATGAACTGTGCGAGATCGAGATCGAGCGCGCCGCCATACCAAGCGGAGTACAACGCTTGATTGATCAGGTCGTAGGCGAGACCGACGGCAAAAGCGCGGTTGCCCGAGAAAACAGGGAAGGGACGCGAGTCCTGCAAGATGCCGCCGAGCGGTTCAGGCGAGATCGTTCCCGTTGAGTAGATGGTGGTGTCGAAGCCGAGCTCACCGCGGCCGGTGGCGAAGTCGATCATGCCGAGGCGCGAGTCGACGCCGAGCGTGAGCGCCAGCGGTGCAGGCAAAGTGAGTGAGGTGTCGAGCTCGATCGAAGACAAGAAGTCGTCGACCACCGGTGGTACTTCGCTGCGGATGACGTCGACCAGCGCATCTTCGAGCTCGTCGGCGATGACGCCGTGAAACAGGCTGACGATGCCGTCGATGGCCCAGTCGATGATGCTCGGAAAACGCAGGTCGATGCCGAAGCCGCTCAGCTGCACGTTCGCCGTCGGCATGCTGACGCTGATGTTCGTACCTGATCGAGAGATCAGGATATCACCGGAGATGACGGCGCGGGTTGCGGTCGCATTGCCGGAGACCCCGATGCCGATATCGCAGACGTCGCCGGTGGTGTGCATGTCGACGTGGAGGTTCGGGATCTCCGCGCGCAAATGAATGCCGCCGGGGATCGCGGTGATGTCGATGATCGGCGTTCCGAAACGCACGTCGTCCACCCACAAACGCAGGTCGCCGGTGATGGTCACGAACAAGACGGAGCAGTCGGAGTGATAGTTCGTCGCGGGATCCGGGATCAAAGCGTCGATGTCCGCTTGTTGGATCGCGAGGCGGGCGATCGTCGCCAGGTCGTCGACGTCGGCGTTGTTGTCGTCGAGCACGGCTTGGCCCAAATACAAGGCGAGCGCGTCCGCGATACGTCCGGTCGCGATGCGGTTGTCACCGGCGCGTCGATAAAATTCGCTGTACTCGAAAGACTGCGCGAAGCCGCGCGAGTTTCCGGCGGCGTCGGCCACTGAGCCTTCGATCAGGTTGATGGCCCAGTTGGTGTTGATCGTCGCCTGGAAGTTTCCTTGCGCGTCGGGCGTGATCGTTTGGTTGCCGATCGTCAGCGAGGTGATCGGTGAGAGCAGGTCGGTCGCTTGGCCGAGGATCGTCATCTGCGCACCGTTCGGGCCGGCGACGATCTCTCCGCGCGAAGGGAAATCGAAGCGCACGTTCGGCGGCGTGCCGTCTGTGAGCAAAGTGATCGAGGCACTGACCTCTTGGCCACCCATGGTCGGCGTGGTCACCCGAGCGACGACTTCGATCGGACCCTCGACCGCGAGCTCGACGTTGTGGAGGCCGGCAAAACGGGTGGAAGTCGTCGGATTCGAGGTCGCTTCCCAAGACGCGGTCATCACCTCGTTGTCCCAAGCATCGACGATCATCGCGCGGATCTCGACCACTTCGGAGAGCAGATAAACCGTTTTTTGCGGGACGACTTCCAGGATGACGATCCTGGCCGGAAGACCAGCGGCCGCGCTGACCATCACCGGCGGAGAAACGAGCCCCGCGCTCGGCACCGAACAGGTCACCGCGTAACTTCCGACTTCGGTGGGCGTGAACCCGGCCGCGTCGGTCATGGTCACGATCGGCGACACTTCGAACACGGTCTCCGGCATCAGCGCGTTGCCCGCGGCGTCGGTCACCAGACACGCGACGTCGACGCGATCGCCCGCAAACACCGAGGTGTCGGCGATCGACACCACCACGCTCGCCGGCGCACCGCCGAGGACGACGAGCGTCGCGGGCACTTGCTCCGCATCCGCAAAACCTTGCGCGGCGCAGAAGATCTCGTAACTTCCCGCGCTCACCGCATCGATCGCCGAACCGTTGAGCGTCACGCCGCTCGCGGGCATCGACGAATAAACCGGCACTGCGCCTTCGACCAGGTTCCCATCCTCATCTTCGATCCGGCACGACGCGTTCGCGCGTTCGCCGCTGCTGATCGAGGAGCGGTCGAGCGAAGCGATCGCTTTGGTTGGGAGCGCCGCGAGCACGGTCAAGGTCGCCGGTTTGATCTCCGAAGCGACGGTGTTCGTGCACCTGATCTCATAGACACCTGCCCTTTGGATCAGGACCTCACCCTCGATGACCTGTGCTTCGGTCGACGGCGAGATCTCGAAGACGACGTCGGGCGGTACGAGCGTCTTCTTCGAGCTGTCGTCATAGGTCCCGATACATTCGACCGCGACGGGTTCGCCGACCTTGGTCTCGCGGGCGGCGAGCTTCGCTTCGAGGATGACCAGCGCGGGATCCTTCTTCGTCAGGCCGTTGCCTGCAGGATCTTCACCGCAGGCGGCGACCGCCAGGGAAAGGAGGGTCGAAGGGAGAATGAGGATACGCCGCATGAGGTCTCGAGGAGCTTATCGCGACGGGGCCGTTCGCGTTGCTCAGGGAGACCGCCTATCGGTCGAAGATCGGTGAAAAACGAGCGATATCGATAGGTTCACCGCGCTGCGGTGTGAGCGCACGCATCACCTGTAGGACTCAGTCGTGGTCATTCCGCCACAACTTGTGTTGCAGACAGCGCGTCAATCGACACATCTCCAAAGAACTGTAGCTCGTCAGATCTGAATGACACCTTCGAGGAGGAAATCACTTTGCGTCTAACTTCTGTAACTTTGGCTGCGGCCGTAGCTTTCGGTGCGGCTGCCTTCAGCGCGCCGGCCTACGCCGGGACGATGACCTGCACCGGCTGGGATATCTCCGGTAACTGGCACCTCGGTGCTTACGCCACCTGTACCGCGACGTTACGCCACCACAGCTCGGCCACCGTCTACACCGCGGTCGAAGTTTCGGGCGACGATGATCTGCTGAGCGGCCCCGGCACCCTGACCTTCGGTGCCGACTGGGAGACCGCTCCGCTCGACGGCAACTTCAGCGTGCAATGGGACATCACCATCTACTCCGGCTTGGATCATATCCCCACACCCGCTGAGCTGGCCGGTTGGCCGGCGAGCAAAACCTTTCGTTTGAACGCAGCCTCCGGTCGCGTCGACTGCGTCGCTCCGCCCGAGCCTGTCTGCGGCAACGGCATGCTCGAAGCGGACGAGCTCTGCGACGACGGCAACACTGCGAGCGGCGATGGCTGCTCCGCGACCTGCACCACCGAAGTGTGCGGCAACTCGGTCGTCGACGCGCAAGAACAGTGCGATGACGGCAACACCTTGAGCGGCGACGGCTGCTCGTCGACTTGTACTGCGGAGATCTGCGGCAACGGCGTGATCGACGCGGACGAAGCCTGCGACGACGGCAACTCCGACAACAACGACGGCTGCTCGGCGATCTGCACGCTCGAATTCTGCGGCGACGGAACGCAGCAGGGTTCGGAACAATGCGACGACGGCAACACGCTCGGTAACGATGGCTGCTCGGCGACCTGCAATCTCGAAGAATGCGGCAATGGTGTCCTCGAGGGCAGCGAAGAATGCGACGACGGAAACAGCGTCGGTGGCGACGGTTGCTCCGGCATCTGTACGGCGGAGTTCTGCGGCAACGGGATCGCGGAAGGCTCCGAACAGTGCGACGACGGCAACACGGCGAACGGCGATGGCTGCTCCGGCTTGTGCAACATCGAAGTGTGCGGCAACGGCGTCGTCGACAACGGCGAAGCCTGCGACGACGGCAACACGATCGGTTCGGACGGCTGTAGCGCGGATTGCACGATCGAGATCTGCGGCAACGGAATCCTGGAAGGGACCGAACAGTGCGACGACGGCAACGCAGCGAATGGAGACGGATGTTCCGCGGCCTGCGTCGTCGAACCGCCGCCTCCGCCCCCGATGCACGGCTGCACGCGCGAAGTCGGTTGGTGGGAAGAGCACCACGCGAACGCACGCGGCTCGAAGCGCAATGCGTGGCCGATCAGCGAGAACACGCGTCTGTGCGGTGACAGGTGGCTCGAGATCCTCGATCGCTCAGCACGTGGAAGCGCTTGGTACGAGCTCGCGCACCAGTATATCGGCGCACGTTTGAACATTGCGGAAGGTGCCTCGAGCACGCCGGACGTCACCGCGGCGATCACCCGCGCCGGGCAGCTGCTCGGTGCATGTTCGATCTCGCGGCACAATCGCGAGCTCGCGGACGATTTGGCGAGCTTGCTCGAAGTGTACAACATCGGTCAGACGGGACCGGGACACTGCGAGCGCGACACCGGCCATGGCGGACACGATCACTCGGGCCACCATCACCATCACGGTCCGAACGGACACCATGGAAACGGCGGCCATAATCAGGGCCACCACAACCATGGTCATGGCCACGGCGGACATGGTCACGGCGGACATGGTCACGGCGGACATAACAGCCACCACGGCTGCGGCCGCCGCTAGCGATCAGTCAGGGCGAGCGTTAGCGAGAGATCGGACATCTCGATAACGTTCGCCACCTCGAACAATACGCCCGGCGCCAAGGCGCGCATCTTCAAGCTCACGCTTTCCTCACTGATCCGAAGATCACCGCTCAGCTCGATGTCCTCGACCTCCAGCGGACGGATCTCCAGCTCCCCATCCTCGCGCACCAACTTCCACTCGACGCGGACGTTCGCGCGCGCCTCGAAGATCGCGTGGTTCTCGTCGATCCACGACGGTTTCAGCGGCGACAGATGAATCGCGCCGGCGATCGCCGTCAGATGAATTCCGTGCGGCGGAAATTCTTCGTGCGGCAACATCACATCGTCGATCTCCACCGTCAGTGAAGTGATGCCCAGCGATTCGCCGCGCACGCGCACGGCGACTGCGCCATCCAACGCGAGCGGCCGCGCGTCGTAGACCACGTTGTCGCGCGTGACCGCGATGGAGATCGCGCTCGCGTCGCGATCGAGCCCGAGCACCAAGCCGCTCGCCAGCCGATCCCGCGTGGTCGGCGGCTCCTCGATCGCTGCGGCCGGCGGCTCGGAGACGTTCGCTGTGTAGATTTCAGGAGGCTCGCCCCCGCATGCCGCGAGCAAAACGAATAAACCGGCAGACCTCAGGTGAGACATGGGCGCCTTCTAAGCGCCCAAACGCATTGCGTCAATCTCGCTGGTCGGTTTCGTGATTGTCTAACTATGTCGAGGTGTTGGCCGCGGTCGGAGCACCCTTGGCGACCGAGAAGACCGGTTTGCCGGGACCCTTCTTCGATTTTCGGGATTTGTGGCCCTTGGTTTGGAAGGAGAACGCTTCGGCTTCGCGACCGGGCTCGGGCGAAGACAAGCTGAGCACGCGTTCGGGTGACAGCGACATGTCGACGATGACCTTCGCTTCGCCAGCCTTTGCTTCGCCGATGTTTTGATAGACGACGGTGCCGAGGTACTCGGCTTCGATGATGTCGTCGTGATCGCCTTCGAAGATGTCGACCTCGAGCGTCTTCTGATTGTCGCGCACGGTCGGGATCATCACGCGCCGAGTGATCGGCAGCTTGGAATCTTTGTCGATGATCCGCATGTAGCGACCATCGGCGAGCGCGATGCCGATCGCTTCTTTGGCGACATCGACCGGCGCCTTTGTTTCGCGGCGCAAGCTGTCCGCGAGCAACGCCGCACCGAGCGAGACAACTTCTTCGGGCGGAAGTGAAGCGAGCGCTTCTTTACCGAAGAACGCTTCGATCTTCCGGCGGAGCAACGGCATCCGCGTCGCACCGCCGACCAAGATGACGTCGTCGATGTCCGAAACTTTCAAGCCGCGATCGGAGAGCGTGCGCTTCACCGTCTCGAGCACGCGCATGGCGATCTCTTGTCCGAGCTCTTCGACCGTCGTCAGCGGCAAGCGCAACATCGCCAGCTTCGCTTTCGAATCTTTGGTGCCGACGGCGAGCGGGATCTGCAGATCGACCGCGCGACATCGCGACAGCTCGCGTTTCGCTTGTTCCGCCGCGGTGCGAACCTTCTGCAACAAACGCGGCTCGGTCGTCAGATCGCGCCCGTGTTTCTTGCTGACGTTCTGCAAGATCCACTCGGTGATCCGCGAGTCGAGATTCGCACCGCCGAGATAAGGATCGCCGCCGGTCGCGACGACATCGAACACGTTTCCGGCGATCTCCATGACGGAGACATCGAGACGGATGCCGCCCATGTCGACGATGACGATGCGCGCGTCGCCGCCTTTGTTGTAACCGTACGCGAGCGCGACTGCGGTCGGCTCGTGCACTAGCTTGCGAACTTTGAGGCCCGCGAGATCGCCCGCTTCACGGACGGCAGCTTTTTGTACGTCGTTGAAGTACGCCGGGACCGCGATCACGCACTGGCGCACCGGCTCGCCGAGATGTTTCTCTGCGAAGCGGCGAACTTGATCGAGCAAGATGCCGGCGACTTCGGGGACGCGGATCTCGCGCCCGTCGATGCGCACCGCGGCTTCACCACCTTTGCCTTCGGAGATCTCGAAGCCGACGCGCGCGGCGAGATCCTTCACCGCTTGGCTCTTCGCCTTGCGGCCGAGCAAACGTTTGATGCCGGTGACGGTGTGCGCCGGCGAGGTGGTGACCATCTCGTGAGCCGCGCGACCGACGACGGGGCGTTCTGTCTCTCTGAAGGCGACAACGGAAGCCAGCGTCGGCAAACCTTTTTCCGCGGGAATGACGCGCGGAGGTTGGCCCGTGCTGGGCACATAGGCCGCGATCACCGACGTCATGCCGAGATCGATGCCGATGATGCGCTCGTTCGATCCGTCTTTTCCGTCGGGCGCGCTCACGGAGGACCCGAAGTTAGCCACAACCCTGCAAGAATGAGAAGTGGCGATGTTCCGCGTCCCTCGATAGCTTCACGTCCCGTGAGCGAGGACGCCAAACAGCAGCCCTCGATGTTGGTCCAGCTGGCGCGGTCGCCCTTCGAGAGCCTCGGGACCGGCATCATCGGTTTCTTCACCGAAGTGGGCCAGACGGCGATCCTCGCGGGGCAACTGGCCTTTTGGACAGTACGGCCGCCGATCCGCGTGCGCCTGTTCTTTCTGCAATGTGAGTTCATCGGCGTCGGCTCGCTGTTCATCGTCTTGTTGACCGGGATTTTCACCGGCCTGGTGTTTGCGCTCCAATCCTCCTTTGCTTTTGCGAAATTCAACGCCGAATCTTTGGTCGGCGCGACCGTGGTCATCTCCTTGTGCCGCGAGCTCGCGCCGGTGTTGACCGCGCTGATGGTCACCGGTCGAGCGGGCTCGGCGATCGCCACCGAGCTCGGAACCATGCGCGTCAGCGAACAGATCGACGCGTTGGAAACGATGGCCGTCTCGCCCGTTCAATATCTCGTCGTACCGCGTGTCTTCGCGATGACGCTGATGATGCCGATGTTGACGATGCTCTTCAATTTTGTCGGATTCCTCGGAGCGTACATCGTCTCGGTGTTTCAGTCGGGCATCAACGAAGGCACGTTCATGGGCCGAATCCACCAGATCGTGGAATTTTCCGATCTCGCCGGTGGCTTGTTCAAGTCGGCGATCTTCGGTTTCGCGATCGCGCTGATCGCCTGTCACCGCGGGATGAATGCGAGTGGTGGCTCGCGCGGCGTCGGACTCGCAGCAACCGGCACCGTGGTCACCGGTTCGGTCACCATCTTGATCCTCGACTACCTGCTCACGAGCATCCTGCTCATGTTGGTCGATTGATGGTGGAGATCGCCATTCGCACGGAGGATCTCCACAAGAGCTTCGCCGGGCATCACGTGTTGCGCGGGATCAATCTCGACTTTCCCGCCGGCACGACGACGGTGATCCTCGGCGGTTCGGGCAGCGGCAAGTCGGTGCTGATGAAACACATCATCGGGCTGCTGAAACCGGATCGCGGAAAGGTGATCGTCGAGGGCGAGGACATCTCCAGCATCGAAGGTGAGAAGCTGAACGACCTGCGCGCGAAGTTCGGGATGGTCTTTCAGTGGGCCGCGCTCTTCGACTCGATGAACGTCGGCGACAACGTGGCGTTTCCGTTGCGGGAACATAAAAAAGAGCTCGGGGAGCCGGAGATCATGCGGCGCGTGGCGGAGAAGCTCGCCCTGTTCGGCCTCGAAGGCATCGAAGAGAAGTTTCCGGCGGAGCTCTCCGGCGGTATGAGGAAACGCGTGGGTCTGGCGAGGGCGATCATCATGGAGCCGCGGATCGTGCTCTACGACGAACCGACGACCGGCCTCGACCCCGTGACCACCGACTATGTCGACGAGATGATCAAACGCGCCAAGGAGAAGCTTCGCGTTACCAGTGTGGTGATCAGCCACGACATTGCGTCCGCCTTCAACATCGCAGATTACATCGCGTTCCTGTATGAAGGAGAAATCGTGGCTTACGGACCTCCTCAACAGGTGAAGGACAGCCAGCACACGTTCGTGCAGCAGTTCCTCGGTACCTGGTTCAGAAAGACCTGATCGAAAGTACAGCATCCGGATGGCCGCCACGAAGAAAGAAACGTTCATGACGCCGTTCAAAGTCGGCGTCTTCGTCGTCGCCTCGATCGCGGCGTTCGTGATCTTTTTGCAGTTCGTCTCGACGCGCGGCATCTCGAGCACCGGCAGTTACACGGTCTACGCGCTGTTCGACGACGTGCTCGGTCTCGAGAAACAGTCGCCGGTGCAGATCGCCGGTATCGACATCGGCCACATCAAAGACGTGCAGCTCTTTCAGGGCAAAGCGAAGGTGTTCTTGGAGATCGACGGCAAGGTCGAGCTCTACGAAGACGCGGCGATCGAGAAGGTATCGATCTCGCTGCTCGGCGACTACAAGCTCGCGGTCGAGCCGGGCTCGGCGAACAAGCGTAAGTTGGTCGACGGCGACGAGATCAAGAACGTGAAATCGCTCTCCGACGTCGATGCGATCGTCGCGGAAGTGCGCTCCATGTCCGAAGCGATGAAAAAGATGATCGCGGGGACACCTGAAAATCCGGCGCCGCTCGAGCGCATCGTCGCCGACGTGCAAGGTTCGGCTGCGGCGGCGCGCATCGTGCTCGAGGAAGTGTCGAAGAACATCGGCGACAATACCGACAAGCTCGATCGCATCATGGCGAACATCGAGCGCTTCACCTCTGACCTCACGGACATCTCCGAAGGACGCGACAAAGACTTCGATCAGATCGTGCAAGACGCGAAAGTGATCGCCTCGGCGTTGCGGCGAACGTCGGAGAACATCGACAAGATCGTCGGCGGCCAAGATCAACAAGAGATCAGCGATTCGGTGAAGGGGTTGAAGCAGACGCTCGAGACCATGAATCGCGCGCTGGAGAACGTCGCTTCGATCACCAAGAAGATCGACGACGGCGAAGGCACGGTCGGTAAGTTGGTGAACGATCCTTCGATCCACGATGATGCAGCGGAAGCGGTCGAAGGGATCAACGCGGTCGTCGGTGGGCTGTCGCGTCTACAAACTTGGGTGAACCTGCGCTCCGAGTTTCAATTCCGCACAGGCTCCACAAAGAACTACGTGCAGTTCATCCTCATGCCCAAAGAGGACAAGGGCTATATCTTCGAGGTCGTCGACGATCCACGCGGCGTGCGCGAGACGGTGATCACCGACGTAGAGAGCACATCGCCGGAGGACGGCCGCCAATTCCAGTATCGCGAGCGACGCACCACGACGACGGACGGCCTGAACTTCTCGCTGATGTTCATGAAGCGCTTCTATTGGTTGAGCCTGCGCTTCGGCATCATCGAAGGGACGGGTGGTGTCGGTGCGGACATCCATTTCCTCGACGATCGTTTGGAGCTGCTCCTCGATCTGAACCGCTTCGGCGAAGAAGCCCGCCGCCCGCGCATCAAGGGCCTCGCGCTGATCGAAGTCATCCCGCACATCTACGTGCACGGCGGGGTGGACGATCCGCTGAACCCCGGGACCGTCGACTACTTCATGGGTATGGGCATTCGCTTCAACGACGAGGATCTGAAGACTTTGCTCACCGCGACCGGGGGCATTCCGAGCGGCAGCGGGAACTAGTCCGAAACACCGACCCGTGATACCCAATTGAGAAGTGCGCGCGCCTCTCCTCCGGCTGATTCCATGTTTTCTGCTGCTCGCGTCCGCCTGCGCGAAGGAGACGATCGCGCATCAACAGACCGAGCTCGACGCGAACACCATCCGCGTGCTGCTCACCCGTGAAGGCGGGATCGAAGCCGAGAAGATCAAAGACGAAGAATCGCGAACGTTGATGTTCAACGTGGTGGTTGCGAAGGCTGAGGTCAATCAAGCGCTGAGCGTGCTCGCCAAATACAGGCTCCCGAAGACGCCGGCCGCGGACAGCGAGTCGGTGTTCAAATCGGGCGGCATGATTCCTACGCCGGAAGAACAACGCGCGAAACGCGAAGTCGGCATCCGCGGCGACATCATCAACTCGCTCCGTGCGATCACCCGCATCATCGACGTGAAAGCGGTGGTCACCTTGCCCGAAGACAATCCGCTGCGCGACGTGAACGAAGCGAAGCCGAAGCCCAAAGCCGCGGTGATCGTCACCTTCATCGAAGATGCCGACGGAAAGCCGCCGATCACTGTGGAAGCCGTGCAGCAGTACGTTCAAGCCGCGCTACCGGAGATCAAATCGAGCGAGGTCGCGGTCAACTTGGTGCCCGACGAAATTTTCGGCGCTGGCGGCAACCGCGGCCCCGGAACGACCGGCGTGCCGATGATCGATCCGATGAAGGGTTGCATGGAGAAAGACACGGTCATCGGGATCGAAGTCTGTGCAGGCTCGAAGAAACGCGTGATCAACATGATGATCGGCACCGTCGCGGTCGCCGGTGTGTTGTCCGCATTCGTCATCTTCGCGGTGTTGCGCGCGATGCGTTACCGCAAGGATCTCACCCGTCTCACCGCACAATTCCAGAACGTCAAAGCGAAGTGACGTAAATGGTCACGCCGAATGTTCCGGGCGGAGGCGGACCGTACGCCAACTTGTTCTATCCGCTGCCGCCTCGGCTGACGATGTTGCTCTGCACCATGTTCACGCAGGGCGGCGCCGACGACATGCACATCCTCGATCTGTTGCCGGACGACGATGCTTACGCGCTCCAAGAAAAAGCAGAAGCGGTCCTGCAGATCGACGGCGAAAAACGAGCGGCGATCGTGGTCCGCGAGATCCGAAATCAGATCCACTTCGCGGGCTCGGCGCGCCTCGAATCGATCGATCCGACGTGGCTCTTATCGGCGGTGAAGGGCGAACAACCCCTGACGATCGGGATCATTCTCTCGCAGCTTCCGGCGTCGACGCGCGGAAAGATTCTCTCACAGCTCCCGCAGCCGGTGCGCGATCGGATCCCGACGAAAGAAGATCTCAAGAACACACGGCTCGAGATCATGCGCATCGTGCGCCAAAAGTTCGAGCTCAAGTTCGCGACGATGCCGGCGCCTCCGGGCGAACCGACGAACTTCTACTTCAAAGACATCGCGCTGCTCGAAGGCCGCGAGCTGGTGCAGTTGGTGCGCGCGCTCGGGATCGAAGAGCTCGGCGCGGCGTTTTTGACCGTCGGCAAACGAAAGCTCGCCGAATTGCTGGGCTCGCTTGGACGCCAAGCCGCCGAAGAGCTGGTCACCGCAGTAAAAGAGACCGATCCGCGCGACGCGATGGATCTCGAAGATGCGAGCGCATTTCTCTCGCGCATGTTGCTCGGTTTGAAGGTGGAAGCGGAGCGCGCAGGAAATCCGCAGGAAGCGAACGAGCTCTTTCAACGCGAGCTGTTCCAAAAAGCCGGGCTCTTTCGTTTGGCGAAGACGGTACGCCTCGAACGGCCGACTTTCGTGCAACAGCTGGCGCAACGTCTTCCTCGTACACACGGCCGCTTGTTGCGCTCGTATGTCCATCGCGTGAACGAGGCCACGATCGAGGATCAGAAACTGCGCCGCTTGCAGGATCTCGTGCTCTATCGCGTCGAAAAGCTCGCCGCGCGCGGCAAAGTGAATCCGCGTTATCTCAAGTTCACGTTCTGTTACTGGGGCGATGATCAAGGCCAAGAGCAGCAGTCGGAAGAAGCTCAAGAAGGCTAAACGCTGGCTGGTCTACGCCTTGGTGCGTTCGCTGGTGTTCTTGCTCGCGCTTTTTCCGCTGCGTTTTGTCGTCCTTCTCGGCGCGTTTTTCGGACGGATCGCCTACCTGGTCGATGGTTCAGATCGGCGCCGCGCCATCGCGCAGCTTCGAGATTCGTTGCAGTTGTCGCAGGAGGAAGCGCAGCGCGTCGCACGGCGAGTCTTCGCGAACGTGGGTCGCGTCGCGGTGGAGCTGGCGGTGTTGCCGTCGATCGATCTCGAACGTTACGTCGAGCTTCCCGAGAGTGAACGCGTGAAGATTGCTGAGGCGATGAGCGGAGGCAAAGGAGCGCTCTTCATCACCGGGCACGTCGGATCGTGGGAGCTGCTCGCGCAACGTGTGGCGCGGGCAGGTTTCGATGCAGTGACCTTCGCGAAGAAAGCGTCGAATCCGTATCTCGGCGAGTGGTTGGTGGCGCGGCGCGCCGAGGGAAAGCTGGAGACGATCAACCGCGGTGACGCGAAAGCACCGAGGCAGATGATCGCCGCGTTGAAGCGGGGCGCGCTGCTCGGCGCGTTGATCGATCAAGACACCAAAGTCGAGTCGGTGCACGTGCCGTTCTTCGGCAAGCCCGCGTCTACGCCGGTGGTGCCCGCGAAGCTTGCGCTGCGTTCCAAGCTTCCGGTGCTCACCGGTTTCATCGAACGAAAGCCCGACGGCAGCGGTCACCGCGTGCGGATCGAACGTGTCGAGCTGCCCGGCGAAGCGACCGCCGCCACCGCGCTTCTCACCCAAAAGATCGAAGACGCGATCCGCGCCCGACCCGACGAATGGGTGTGGTTCCACGCACGGTGGAAGCGTTAGCGAGACCTGTGATCTCTCGGACAGGTGGTCGCTAGGACAGCTTCTTTGCTTCGCGTGCGGCGAGGTCGATGCGTGTCCGATCGACCACCGAGCGCAGATACCGGAGCACCTCCGGGAAGTCCTCCGTTCCGCGGATCACCAAGGAGGTCGAGCCCGCAGCCATCGGTTCGGCGAGCGCGCCTTCGATCGGTGCGCGCCACAAGCCGGTGATGTCGACTCGTACGCAGCGTTTTCGCGGCCGCGCACGCAGGTACGCGAGCGCACGCCCATCACAATCGATCCTCCGGTACGAGGGCGGACCGGCTGCGCTCTCGACTTGTCCCTCGATGACGTCGGGCAGCTCACACGTGATCTCTGTGATTAATCCATCAATCAAATTGTCCAATTCAGTGCGTCGCATGAAGGCGCGCGCAACGCACATGCGATGCCAACGTTTCTCGCAGCGCATTCGGATCTGCCCGCGAGTCACGTGCGCGCGCTCGACTGTAACCGTGCGCGTCGAAGTTACAACGCGAACGCACGCGCGCGTGTTAGCCTTCCGCCGTGTTCGCTCTCGCGCTCATGTTGGTCGCGCAGCTAGAAACCGACGGGCGCCCGGTGGAGATGACCTCGAGCGGCGGTTTGTCGGTCGATCTCAAAGCGAAGATCGGCGTCGCCAAAGGTGACGTGTTGATCAAACGCGACGACGTCCTCGTCTGCTGCGACGAAGCCGAAGCACGCTATTTAGCGAACAAGATCGAGCGCGTGACCTGCCGCGGGCGCGTGGTGATCGTGCGTCCCGACGGCACGCGAGCCACCGCCGGCGTCGCGGTGTTCATCGCCTCTGAGAATCGCGTCACGCTGACCGGCCAAGCTCACGTGATCAGCGAAGCCGCCGATCTGCAGGGCGAAAAGATCATTTACGACATCAAGAACGATCGCCTGGAGGTCGAGGGCCAGAAGAGCAAGTTCAAGTATTCTCCCGCACCTGGCCAACCGATCAACGCGAAAGATCAGCCGCAAGTGGGTCGCCCGTGTCCTCCGCTGCGATGAACGAGCCCGAGCCGCAGCCGCATGCGCTCCGGGCGATCGATCTGGTGAAGTCGTATCGCGCGCGTCGTGTGGTCGATCGCGTTTCGTTTTTGGTCAACCCGGGCGAGGTCGTCGGCCTCCTCGGACCGAACGGCGCGGGCAAGTCGACGAGCTTCAACATGGTCGTCGGCTTGGTGAAGCCGGAGAGCGGGAAGGTCGAGCTCGGCGGTTCGGATCTGGTCTCGCTGGCGATGCATCAGCGCGCGCGTCTCGGCCTGGGTTATCTTCCTCAAGACGCGTCGGTGTTCCGGAAGATGACGGTCACCGAGAATTTGCTCGCTGTTCTCGAGCTGAAAGCCGACCTGTCCAAAAGGGAAAGACAGGAACGCACCGAGAAGTTGCTCTCCGAATTCGAGATCACCCACGTGAAAGACTCGAACGGCGAGCACTTGTCCGGAGGGGAGCGGCGCCGTCTCGAGATCGCGCGTTGTTTGGCGATGGACCCGAAGATCGTTTTGCTCGACGAACCCTTCGCAGGCATCGACCCGATCGCGGTGCAGGACCTCCAAACGTTGATCGCCGGGCTCGCATCGCGAGGCCTCGGCGTACTGATCACCGACCACAACGTCCGCGAGACGCTCGGCATCTGCACGCGCGCCTATATTCTGGTCGCGGGTCGCGTGCTCGAGCATGGATCCCGCGAGGCGATCGCCGGGAGCGAATCGGCGCGCGCGAAGTATCTCGGTGAAGGATTTCGCCTGTAATTTCCGGCCTTCCGAGGCATTTCGCCGCGAGTGTGGCACGACTTCGATTCGTGGATCGAAATCAAAGTCAAGCACGAGCTGGGCCAAGCATGTCGTTTTGCACGGATCGGGCCACGTCGTTTGATCGCTCTTCGGGGGCCATGCTACACAGCAATCACGATGTTGTTCGAGCTCAAGCAGTCTCTCAATCTCAAGCTCCAGCAACAGCTCGTCATGACTCCTCAGCTCCAGCAGGCGATCCGCCTGCTTCAGTTGTCGAGGATGGAGCTGCTCGACGCGATCCACGCGGAGCTCGAGCAGAATCCAGCCCTCGAGGAAGAGCTTAGACCGGATCGTGACGCGCTTGCCGATGAAGCTGCGATCAACAAGGAGGATCCGCGCTCACTCGAGCCGAAGCCGGAACCCTCTGATAAGCCGGTTGAGGTCAAAGGTGATGGTCAAAATGCCAATGACATCGACTGGCAGCAATGGCTCGAGACGTACAGCTCGAGCGCTCCGCAAGGCGTCAATTACAAACAGCAGAACGACGAGCTCCCCAATCTCGAACAGACGCTGACGCGCAACGAGACGCTGCAAGAACATTTGATCTGGCAGCTCGGACTCTCGCAGCTCGTCGACGCGGATCGACAGATCGCGGGCGAGATCATCGGCGCGCTCGACGACGGCGGTTTTCTCATCGGTGAACGTCCCTGCGAAGACATCGCGATCCGTTTGAACGTCAGCGTGGAGCACGTCGAACGTGTGTTGGCGTTGGTGCAGCAGTTCGATCCCGTCGGTGTCGCTGCGCGCGATCTGACGGAGTGTCTGATGATTCAACTGAAACATCAGAAGAACGACAACAAGCTCGCTGAACGTCTGGTGCTCGAGTTCATGTCGGATCTCGAGAAGCGCAACTTTCAAGCGATCGCCAAGAAGTGCGAAGTACCGCTGGAAGAGGTCGGCGAGGCGTTGAAGGTGATTCAAGCGCTCGATCCGCGGCCGGCGCGCAACTTCGGAACGCCGAGCTCGGTGTACATCACGCCGGACATCTACGTGCACAAGGTCGGCGACGAATACGTGATCGTGCAGAACGAAGACGGCCTGCCGATGTTGCGCGTGTCGAAATATTATCGACAGGCGTTATCGAACGGGATGAACGGCGAAGCGAAGAGCTACGTTCAAGAGAAGCTTCGCTCCGCGCAGTGGCTGATCCGCTCCATTCATCAGCGGCAGCGAACCATTTACAAAGTGATGGAGTCGATTCTCAAATTTCAACGTGATTTCTTCGATAAGGGCATCGGGGAGCTGAAACCGCTGATCCTCCGCGACGTGGCGGAGGACATTTCGATGCATGAATCGACGATCTCGCGTGTTACGTCGAATAAGTATGTGCATACGCCGCAAGGCATCTTCGAGCTGAAGTACTTCTTCAATAGCTCGATTCAGCGTTCCGAAGGTGAGGACGTCGCCAGCGCATCCGTGAAGCATCGGATCAAGCAGCTCATCGAGTCGGAGGATCAGAACCATCCGTTCTCGGATCAAGCGATCGTCGAAGTGTTGAAGAAAGAGAACATCGAGATCGCGCGTCGAACGGTCGCGAAGTATCGTGAGTCGATGGGGATCCTTTCCTCATCGAAGCGTCGCAAGATTCTCTAAATCAGGTTGTCGAGAGGGCAGGGGTAAAATGAAATGTTCGGTCACGTTCCGTCATATCAAGCCGAGCGATCCCATTCGTGTATTCGCTGAGGAAAGAATCGATAAACTATCGAAGTTGATCGACAACGGAGGTGAAGCCCACGTCACACTTTCGATGGAGAAACATCTCCATTGCGCGCACATCGAGCTGATGACGCACGGATCGCTCCGTCTTCGCGGTGAAGACAAGGGCGAGGATATGTATGCGTCGATCGAAGCGGCGGTCGAAAAGATCATCAAACAGGTGAAGCGGTATCGCTCGAAGATCCGCGATCACAAACGCGAAGCTGTGGCTCAGGGCCGCGAGCTCGCGCACAAGATCTATGGGCCGCACGAAGAGCGCGACGAGGGCGAAGTCAGCAAGGGCCCGCAGATCGTCCGCCAGGAGACGATCGTCGCCCGGGAGATGAACATCGACGACGCGGTGATGCAGATGGACCTGTTGAATACAGAGTTCCTGGTTTTCACTAACGCAATCAGCCACCAAGTCAACGTCGTCTACCGCCTGCCCGACGGCCACTACGGCCTCATCGAAGCCCACGCAGCGGCATAACTTCACCAGTCACGTCCTCCTTGGCGGTATCTCCTTCGAGGAGTAGGGTGCGACCGCGATGAAGATCGGCGACTTCTTGTCGGAAGATCTCGTCATCCCCGAGCTCCATGCCTCGGTTCGCGAAGGTGTGCTCGAAGAGCTCGTCGGTCGCATCAGCGATGTTCGTCCCGATGTCGATCGCGCGCTCGCTTACCGTGTCTTGCTCGAACGCGAACGACTGGGATCGACCGGTGTCGGAAACGGCTTCGCGATCCCGCACGCACGTCTCCCGAAGATCTCCACGGTGATCGGATGTTTCGCGCGCAGCAGAGACGGAGTGTCCTTCGGATCACTCGACGGCAAACCGGTTCATCTGTTTTTGACGCTGCTCGCTCCCGAAGGCAGCGGCGGTCTACATCTGAAAGCGCTCGCGCGTGCCTCGCGCCTGTTCAAAGATCCGGACTTCCGCACGCGATTGATCACTGCGAACGGCATCGAGATCTGGTCGATGATCAGCGCGCAAGACAAACGCCTCGTGCAGAATGAGTAAGCTGTGCCCGAAGTAACGGTCCAAGCTTTCTTTGACCACGTGCGCGGTCCGCTCGGATTGCGCTTGTTTGCCGGTGAGCGTGGTCTCTCGCGTTTGTTGAAATCCGCGCGCATTCAAAAGCCGGGTCTTGCGCTCGCGGGCTTCACCAGCTTCGTCCATCCGGATCGAGTGCAGATTCTCGGACAAACCGAGCTCTCTTATCTCGGCACTTTGCCCGTCGCAGAACGCGAACGCGCGGTCACCGTGCTCACTTCGTTGAACCTCGCGTGTATCGTGGTCACCAAAGATCAATCGGTGCCCGACGTGTTGCTGCGCGCGTGCGAACAAAGCGGCACACCGCTCTTTCGGACAGGGATGCGTTCTTCGGAGTGTATCCGCAAGATGCTCGCCTATCTCGACGATCTGTTGTCGCCGCGATGCCGCGTGCACGGTGTGTTGGTCGATGTCGCCGGCGTCGGTGTGTTGATCACCGGCTCTTCGGGCATCGGAAAGAGCGAGACGGCGCTCGATCTCGTGGAGCGCGGACATCGTTTGGTGGCGGACGACGTGGTGGAGATCCGCCGCAAAGGTGAAGACCTCGTCGGCCAGGCGGCGAAAATTATCCAAGACCTGATCGAAATCCGGGGCCTGGGAATCTTGAACGTCGCCGAGCTCTACGGTGTTTCGGCGACCCGCGATCACAAAAAGATCGAGCTCCACATCGAGCTCGAGGAGTGGAGCGCGCAGACGGTGTACGACCGCGTGGGGCTCGAGGAGCGCAGCCACGAGATCCTCGGCTTGCAGATCCGCTCGTTGCTGGTCCCCGTGCGTCCGGGCCGCAATATCGCGGGGATCGTGGAAATCGCGGCACGCAACTTCTTATTGCGACTGCGCGGTCACCATGCGCCGAACGACCTGAACGCGCGCCTCGAAGCGGAGCAAATGGCCCCGACCGAGGACGAAGACGAGCCGACGATGATCCTCCCTTCGTTGTCCTCGGCTGCGGGGCTCGGCGGAGCGACTGATCACATCGAAGACGAAGTAGAGTAAGAAGCTCGCTTTATGCGCATCGTTGTTCTCACAGGGATGAGCGGATCGGGGAAGTCGACCGCGATCCACGCGCTCGAAGACGCCGGTTACTACACCATCGATAACTTGCCGTTGCGTTTGCTCGACAAGCTCGTCGAGCTGCTCACCAGCTCCATGGGTGAAGTCGAGAAGCTCGCGTTGGTCGTCGACGCGCGGGCGGCCGCATCGCTCACCAAGCCGGCCGCAAACGCAACATCAGCCGCGACCGGCGAGTGGCAAAAAGATTTCATCGCCGTGCCGCGCGCGATCGATCTCAATCGTCTGCAGGGACATGAGGTCGATCTCGTCTTTCTGGACGCGGGCGACGACGTGCTGGAGCGACGTTATTCGGAGACGCGCCGGCGCCACCCACTTTCGACTGGAAATAGCACGGTCAAACAGGGCATCGCCATGGAGCGCGAGCTGCTCGAACCACTGCGCTCCTCGGCCACGCGCGTGATCGATACCGGGCGTATGTCGGTGCACGAGCTGCGCAAGGAATTATTGCACCTGTACGCAGGGCCAGGTGACCAACGATTCAACGTCACCGTCGTTTCCTTCGGCTACAAACACGGCGTGCCGAACGAAGCAGATCTGGTGTTCGACGTCCGGTTCTTGCCGAATCCACACTTCGTGCCGGAGCTGCGCCCGAGCACCGGTGAAGACGAGCCGGTGTCGAAGTACGTGCTCGAACGCGACGAGACGCGCGAGCTGCTGAAACATCTTTATGGGCTGCTCGAGTTCTTGCTCCCGCGATATCAGGACGAAGGAAAGTCGTATCTGACGATCGCCATCGGCTGTACCGGTGGCCGCCATCGTTCAGTCGCCATCGCCCGTGAAATTGCGAGCTGGATCGAGAAAAATGGGCGCCGCGCGACGGTGCGCCACCGCGACATCACGCGTTGACCAAGACGTGAGCTTCCTTCTTTTCCTTCACGGGTACGGTGCGCCGTAATTTTCCGACGATCACGTACAGGCTGGGGATGAAGATCAAGTTCACCAGCGTCGAGACAAACATTCCGCCGAACACTGCGGTGCCGAGCGAGTTGCGCGCGGCGGCACCTGCGCCCGAGGCCAGCATCAGCGGAACGACGCCGAGCAAGAAGGCGATCGAGGTCATCAAGATCGGACGCAGGCGCGTGGTCGACGCGGAGATCGCCGCTTCGACGGGACTCTTTCCTTGAGCGCGCAATTGTTCTGCAAACTCCACGATGAGGATCGCGTTCTTGCTCGCGAGACCGACGAGCATCACCAAGCCAAGCTGGCAGAAGACGTCGTTCACCAATCCGCGGGACCACTGCAATCCAAGCGCGCCGAGGATCGCGAGCGGCACCGAGAAGATCACTACGAACGGTAGCGCGAAGCTCTCGTACTGCGCGGCGAGCACCAAGAACACGAAGATCACGCCGAGCGCGAAGATGATCAGCGTTTGGCCTCCGCTCTCTTTTTGTTCGAGGCTGATGCCGGTCCATTCGGCGCTCATCCCTTCGGGCAACGAGGCGGCGGCGGCGGCTTCCATGTGTTTCATCGCGTCGCCCGAGGAGACGCCGGGTGCGCCTTGTCCGTTGATCTCGGCGGAGCGGAATTGATTGTAGTGACGGATCGTCTGCGCCGACGTGGTGGGCTCGACTCTGATCAACGATTCGAGCGGGATCATGGTGCCGTTCTCGTTGCGCACGTAGAACGAGCCGAGATCGGCGGGGCTGTCGCGGAACTGTTCTTCGGCTTGCAGATATACGCGGTAGGTGCGGTTCGCGTAGTTGAAGTCGTTCACGTATTGGCTGCCCATATAGAGCTGGAGCGTGCCGAAGATCTGATCGAGCGAGACGCCGAGCGACTTCGCTTTTTGGCGATCGACCTCGACGTCCAACAAAGGTGTGGCCGCCGTGAAAGAGGTGAAGACCGCGCGCAATTCGGGGTTGGTGTTCGCGGTGCCGATCAAACCGTCGACGGCTGCGGAGATCTCGTCGAGCGAACGTGTGCCCGAAGTATCTTCGACGACATACTGGAAGCCGCCGATGGAACCAACGCCGCGGATCGCCGGCGGTTGAAACGGCAACACGCGCGCGCCGCCGATCTTCGAGAATGGGCCGCGTAAACGTTCCACGAGCGCGGCGACCGAATGTTCCGGGCCTTCGCGTTCTTTCCATGGTTTCAGGATGGCGAAGATCTGCGCGATGTTCGGGCCGTTGCCTTGCTGCGAGAAGCCGCCGATCGCGAAGCGCGTCACGACTTCGGGCTGCGACTTCAAGATCTCGTCGACCTGGACCAAGATCTTCTCCGTCTGCGCGAGCGACATCCCTTCGGGGCCCTGGATCGAAGTGATGATGTAGCCCTGATCTTCGTCCGGAATGAATCCCTGCGGGACGGCGCGGAAGAGGAGAACCGTGCCGGCGAGACAAGCGACGAAGGCGATGCTGACCAGCAGCGGACGGTGCAAGAGCACGCCGAGGATGCGGCCGTAGATGTTGCGGGTGAAGTTGAGCGCGTCGTCGATCTTGCGGAAGACGATCCACTTCTCTTGATCCGTGTGTTTCAGCAAAAGCGCGCTCAGCGCGGGAGCGAGCGTCAACGCACAGAAGGTGGAGATGGCGACCGAAGCGGCGATCGTCAGCGCGAATTGCCGGTAGATCGCGCCCGTGGTGCCTGGAAACAAGGCGACCGGGACGAACACCGCGACGAGCACGATGGAGATGGCGATGACCGCGCCGCTGACTTCGCGCATCGATTCACGCGCCGCCGTCCGCGCATCGAGCTTCTTCGATTCCATCAACCGTTCGATGTTTTCGATGACCACGATCGCGTCGTCGACGACGAGACCGGTCGCCAGCGTCAAACCAAACAAGGTCAGCGTGTTGATCGAGAAGCCGAAGAGCTTCACGAACGCGAAAGTGCCGATCAAGGACACCGGCAGCGTGAGCGCGGTGATCAACACCGAGCGCCAGCCGTGGAGGAACAAGAAGATCACCAAGATCACCAGCGCGATCGCTTCCGCGAGGGTCTTCTCCACTTCGTAGATCGATTCGCGCACGGCGAGTGTCGTGTCCGTGCCCGGCTTGTACTGAAGGCCAGGTGGAAAACTCTTCGAGAGGCGCTCCATCTCTTTGGTCGCGGCGTCGCGCACGTCGAGCGCGTTCGCCGTCGGGAGCTGGAAGATGCCGAGGCCGACACCTTCGTAACCCGTGAATCGCATGAATTGACCGTAATTTTCCGCGCCCAGCTCGGATCGCGCGACATCGCCGAGCCGCACGATCTTTCCATCGGCTGTTCGTTGCACGACGATCTCGTCGAACTCTCCCGGTTCCACCAAACGCCCGCGCGCACGCACCGCGATCTGGTACGGCTGGTCCGGGCTCGACGGCGGTTGGCCCACCTGGCCCGCTGCGACTTGGATGTTCTGCTCCTGCAGCGCGCGCGTGACGTCTTGTGCGGTGAGATTGCGGCGCGCGAGCTCGGTGGGATCGAGCCACACGCGCATCGAAAATTTGCGCTCACCGAAGATGCGCACTTCGCCGACGCCTTTGATGCGCTTCAACGCGTCTTTCAAATTTACGTCGGCATAATTCGAGAGAAACTTCGCATCGTAGCGACCGTCTTCGGTGAACAAACCGAAGCTCATCAAGAGCTGCGAGGACGCTTTGTTCACCACGATACCCGTCTGATTCACCTGCGCCGGCAAACGCGCCGAAGCACGACCGACGCGGTTTTGGACGTCGACTGCAGCGACGTCGATGTCGCGCGTCGCTTCGAAGGTAACGACGATCGACGCGGTCCCGTCGTTGCCGCTCGACGACGTCATGTAACGCATACCTTCGACGCCGTTCAGCTCTTGTTCGAGCGGAATGGTCACTGCGCTCTCGACGACATCCGAGCTCGCGCCGACATAGGACGCGGTCACCGTCACCTGCGGAGGCGCGAGATCCGGATACTGCGCGATCGGCAGCGTGGGGATCGCGAGGAGGCCCGTGAGCGTAATGATGATCGAACAGACTGCGGAGAAGATCGGCCGCTGGATAAAAAAGTCGACGAACATCGGCTCTCCTTACGAACGTTTGCCCGCTGTTTTTTCGGACGTGGAGCCCGCAGGTTTGGCCACGATCGCTGCACCATCGCGCAGCGCCTGCAGCGAGCTCACGGCGATCTTGTCGCCTTCGTTGAGTCCGCTTTCGACGACGTAGTTTTGGGCACCGAGCGAGCCCAACTTCACCGGTTTGCGCAGCACCACAGTTTTCCCGTCTTTTTCCGAGACCAAAAACACGAAGGGTTGGCCGCTCTGACGCACCACCGAAAGTGCCGGCACCTGCAGCGCCTTCCGTGTCCCAAAGACCAGGCGTGCACGCACCAGCTCGCTCGGACGCAGATTTACCGTGTTGCGGAACGCCGCTTTGACTTCGACGAGCTGCGAGCGCGGATCCGCTTCCGGAGCGACAAAATAGGCGTTGGTGTTCAACAATACTTCGCCCTTCGATCCGAGGATCTCGATCGCTGTCCCCACGGACACGTCGCGCGCACGTTCCGCCGGAATCGAGACGCCGATCTCCAGCGCATCGGCCTGCGCGACGCTGGTCAGCACCGTGGATGCGTTGACGAAGTCGCCGATCCGCACGCGGACATCACCGAGCGTTCCCGCGAACGGCGCTTTCACCGCGAAATATTGCAGCTGCACTTTGCGCTGCGAAATCTGCGCGTTCGCCGATCCGCTCGAGGCATCGGCCGTCTCCACCGCAGCCTGCGCGCGTTCCAGCTCCTGCGCGCTGACGATGCCCTCTTGATAGAGCTGTTTGGTGCGCGTCAAAGTTTGGCGCGCGAGCTCCAAGTTCGATCCCGCGGCGCGACCCTGGGCTTCCGCGCTTTCGAGCGCTGCGAATTCTTGGCGTGCGTCGACCTCGATCAACGGCGTACCCGCTTCGACTTTGTCGCCGGGCTTCACCAAAATTTTGCGCACGTAGCCCGCGACCTGCGGCAACACATTGACACTTTGCCGCGAGATCAAAGAGCCGAGATATTCGCCGGTCTCGCGCACGTCGGTCGGACGTACTTCGAGCACTTCGACCTCGCGCGGCGGTGGCGGAGCTTTCGTTTCCTTCGGCTTCTCACCGCAGGCGACCAATCCCACCAACACGAATCCCACCACCGAGAGCTTCACAAATCGCACGATGCCTCCGTCAGAAGCGCGTCCAAGCGCGTCTGCACCAGCTCATATTCCCGCGTCGCCAACGCGACATCCGCTTGCCGCAACGCCGCAGCGCTCTGCACCAGCTCGAGGCTGCTGCCACGTCCGACTTCAAATGAACGTCGCGTCAGCGCATCGAGCTCCGCAGCTTTCGCGCGCGCAGCCGTCGCCGTCGCCACCAATTGATCCGCGACGCCCACTCCGCGACGCGTACGCGCGACTTCGATCTCCACCGCACGTTCGAGCGCCGTGAGCTGCGCCTTCGTCTGCCGTTCGATGCCCGCACGTTCGTCGACCAAACCCGCGCGTTGTCCGCCTTCCCAGATCGGCAGCGACAACACCGCGCCGATGCTCCAAGTGGCGAGCTGCCCAAAACCCGGCTCAGTGGTGTACGCGAACAGATTGCTGGTGAGCCCCAACGCCGGCAGATACCCGGCGCTCGCTTGGCGGCGGCTGTCGCTCGCACTTTCGAGGTTCTTTTGTGCGGCCAAGAGATCAGGTCGCTCCGCCCATTGAATCCGCCGGCACATCTGTTCGGTCTCCGTGACTAAACCCGCGAGCGCGAACGTTCGTTTCACGCCGACCTCATGTCCGTATCCAAGGGCCTGCCCGAGTGCTTCCCGGGTGCGCAAGAGCTGCTCGTCACCGGCGATCAACGTACCGCGAGCAACCTCTACATCTTGTTCGACACGCACCACGTCGACGTTCGTCGCCGCACCGAGCTCTTGTGTCCTTTTGGTCAGTGCCGCCCGTTCGAGCGCTTGTTGAAGCCCGAGTCGATTGAGCTCGGCCACGCGCTCCGCCGCGACGACCGCAACGAGCGCACGCGCCAGTCCCAGCGTCAGCCGGCGCGCGACATCGAGACGCGTCGCGATCGCACTCTCTTCCGCGCTCGAAGCCGAACGCAGGCCATACCACTGGCTCACGTCGACCAAGGTTTGGGTGAGCGCGATGTTCGCGAAGCCGACCGGTGTGGTCGCGCGCGGTCCACCACCGGTCGACGCGTTCAACAGCGGAGCGTCAGGATTGAGCAGATCGTAGACGATGGTCCCGCTGAAGCGCACATTCGGCAGCAAAACGCCGAGCGATTGGCGCCATCGCCCTTCTGCGCGATCGATGCCCGCGGCGGCATTCTCGAGATCCGTAGAACGTTTGCGCAGCGTCTCGCGCGCTTCGTTCCAACTGTCGATCTCCAGCGAAGCCGGTTTTACCGGCACCAGCAGCGGATCATCGACCGCCGCCTGAAACGGTTTCGGCTCGGCGCCCGCGAAGATCAAAACGAACGGAATCAGCACGTGCACGGTGGTAAACACGAGATGTAGTTGACAACAGTTGTAAAGGTCAACAATTGTCGAGCAGGTGCTGACGCTCTGCGAACAACTTGGAGCAGTCCGCCGCACCGTGCACCGCGAGCTTTCACGCAGGCTCGCGTCCGAAACAAAACGTCCATTTCAGCAGCTGCTCGCTTTGCGCGTGGTTGCATGCGGGGACGTGGAAACCCAGGCGGAGCTCGCTGAACGCCTCTTGATCGATCCACCTGCAGCGAGCCGTCTCGTCGCGAGGCTCGAGTCCGAAGGTCTGATGAAACGCGGAGCGGGCAGCGATCGCCGCAGCGTGAAGCTGAGCGTCACCAAAAAATCGAAAACAGATCTCCAGATCTTCGAGGCCTGCCTGCGCGAGGTCGACCTCGAAGCGCGCGCTCATCTTTCCGCCACCGAACACGAAACCTTGGGTCGCATCCTCCTCAAGCTCAGCGAAAGAATGCGATGATGCCTTCGTGGAAGGCAGCGCCAAGATCGACTACATCGCGCTCTCGATCCCCGCATTTTTCGCGCTGATCGGCCTCGAGCTGGCCGTTGCGCGTGCGAGCAAAAAACGTCTCTACCGTTACGCGGATACGCTGGCGAACCTCGGCACCGGTACTGTCCAACAGATCAGTGCGATCTTCTGGGCCGCGAGCACCTTCGCGATCTACGCGTTCCTCTTCGAGAACTATCGACTGTTCGACACAGGCGACACGTGGATCGCGTGGCTCGGCCTATTTCTCGGCGTCGAATTTTTCTACTATTGGTTTCATCGCCTCAGTCACGAGGTCAATTTCTTGTGGGGCGCGCACGTGGTGCACCACCAGAGCGAGGACTACAATCTCTCGGTCGCGCTCCGCCAGGCGACGTTTCAATCGCTCTTCTCCTGGGTCTTCTATCTCCCGCTCGCCTTGGCTGGATTTCCACCGCTGATGTTCGTCGCGGTGTTGTCGTTCACCACGCTCTATCAGTTCTGGATCCACACCCGTTTGATCGGAAAGCTCGGGCCGCTCGAATGGATCCTGAACACACCTTCACATCACCGCGTGCACCACGGCCGCAATCCCGAATACATCGACCGCAATCACGGCGGCACGTTGATCGTCTGGGACCGCCTCTTCGGAACCTTCGAAGAAGAACGCGCCGAAGTGATCTACGGCGTCACCGAACCGGTGAAGAGCTGGAATCCGGTCTGGGCGAACTTTCACTATTACGGCGACCTCCTTCACGACGCGCGCCGCGCGAAACATTGGCCCGACAAAGTGAAGATCTGGTTCATGACCCCGGGGTGGCGGCCGCCGAGCGATCCTTCGCCGGTGTCGCGTTCCATCGAGCTCGACGCGCCCAAACATGAACCGCCGATCTCGCCGCGTGTGGCGATCTACGTGGGCATCCAATTTTTGCTCGCGCTCGGTCTCTCGATCCTGGTCATCTTCATGAAACGCGAAAACATGGCGACGCTTTTGCCGATGATCGCGCTGACGATCGTGACCTTCTTCGTGCTCGGCGGGCTTCTCGACAATCAACGCTGGGCGCGACTCATCGAGCCGGTGCGCATCGTCGCGGCGATCGCCGTCCTCGGGCTGAGGCTCAATCGGTGACGATTTCGCCAAAGGCCGGAACCTCGGGCAACGTGGGATCCGCGAGCTCTTCACTCGGCGCAATCACGCTCACCGAGGTCTCGATCGACCCGCTCATCGACACTTCACCGCTCACATAGGCGAGCGCTTCCGGCTCCGTCACTTCCGGCGCACCCGACGGTGCACCCGGCGCGCCGATCACGAAACCCGCATCGCCCGCGTACACCGCCGAAGCATGCTCGCGGCAATACGGGATGCCCAGGATCGGCTTACGAATACAGCGCGCTCCATCCTCGAGCACTCCGCGGCAACGCATCTGTTCCCCGAGCGCGTCTTCGATGCGTAGCGCATTCGCGCGTTGTTCCTGTTCTTCGACGTTGCACGTCTCGGGCTGCCAGCGGCCGATCAGCTCGCGAAGCTCCGGCGCTTCTTGCGCGGCTTCGCTCTTCACCAGCTCGTGCGCTTCTTTGCCTTCCTTCGGCTTGTCGAGCTTACGCGCGTCGCGCCCGCTCTCCATCGCGCGCAATTCCTCGCGGAAGTCGTTCATGCGCGCGTCTTTTTTATCCGCGCTCTTCGCTTCCTGATGTTGCGTGTCGCCTTCAGTGGTGATCGATCCGAAGTTCGCTTTGTCGTGCGCGCCCTCCGCAGCCTGTCCTTGTTCCGCACGGCCCGCGACGTTCGATTCCAGCGCGCCCTTCGCGGTCGCGACATTCTCTTTCGCAGGAGAAGGCGCGCTCTCTTTTTCCGCTACTTCACCTTTGGCGAGCGTCGCGAGCTTGGCGAAGGCCGTCGCCAAACTATGTTGAAGCTTCGCGCCGAACGATTCTTTTCCCGGCTTGTTTCCTTCGCGCGTTTCCTTCGAGGACGGTTCTTCCTTCGCAGCTTCCTTCTGCGTTTCGCGCGGCTGTTCTTTTTTCTCGGCGGGTTTCGCTTGTTGCTGAGCTTGCGGTTGTTGCGGCAGCCCGCGGTCCTCTTGATCGAAGCCGAGCTTCACATCGACGGGGACACGTTGTTGTTCGGCGGTTTGTTCCGCCGTCTTTGCTTCGCCCGCAGCACCTTCATGGGCGCGCTCCATCGCCTTGTCGCCCGCAAAGGGATCGGACAGACGGTCGAACAGCGCGAGGATGTCGTTCGCGCTGCGTCCTCCTCCGTGAGCCCGCATGGCCTCCACTCTACAGAGCTCGTGGAAGACAAAGCGATTACCCGCGTAACGTTTCAGACTTATTGGACCTGGAGTGACGTTCCGGCCGGATCAGGGTAACATCGCGCACTTCGTGATCGGCTTGCTCCTCGTCAGTCACGGCAAGCTCGCGCATGCGCTCCTCGAGACCGCGACCGAGATCGTCGGATCTTTCGCGGCTGCGGAAGCGATGGCCATCTCGCGCAGCGAACGGCTCGATGAGATCGAAGAACGCCTGCGCGACGCGGTGCGGCGTCTCGATCGTGGCAACGGTGTCCTGATCCTCGTCGACATGTTCGGCGGTACAGCGTCGAACCTCGCGCTTCGGTTGGTCGGCCAACAGAACGTGGAGGTGGTGACGGGCTCGAACCTTCCGATGCTCCTCAAGCTGAGCAGCTTGCTCGAAGAGGCAACCGATCTCGCCGGTCTCGCGCAGCTCCTGAAATTTTACGGCCAAAGAAACGTTTTGGTCGCCAGCGAAATTTTGAAGGAGCGCGAGTCATGAGCAAGAAGACCATCTATCGTGTGGATCCACGGCTCGTACACGCGACCCTGATGAACGCCTGGATTCCAGCGACGGGCGCGCAAGAAATCGTCGTGGTCGACACGGAAGTCGCGACGGATCCCCGCGCGAAGAATATTCTGACGATGTCGGCGATGGACGTCCCGATACAATTCCTCGCAGAAGACGCCATCGCATTGAGTGATCTCGCCGATCCTGTACCAAAGATCATTCTCTTCGTTTCGCTCGCTTCGGCGGAGCGTGCGCTGGCCTCGGGCCTGCTGATGCGTGAGCTGATCATCGGACATCTCCCGGAAGCCGCAGGTCGGATCGCCGTGGTGCCTGCAGTCCATCTCGGTGCCGAAGATCGCGCGTCGATCCGCCGGCTCGAACGTCGCGGTGTCGCGGTTTATATGCAGCCGCTCCCGCGTGACGAAAAAGTGCGCGCGCAAGAGCTGGAAGCGCTCGCCGGACGGCAGGCGACGCCGCGCGGACACAGCGAAGCTCGCCAGGACACTCCCGTAAAACTGCAACGTGTCTCCGCGAAGCTGCGCGTGGTCAACGAGCGCGGTCTCCATCTTCGCGCGGCCCACGCCCTCGCTCATCTTGCGGCGAATCTGCCGGAGAACGTGCAGGTCGCGAACGGGCCCGACTTCGTGAACGCCAAGAGCTTGCTCGGCTTGACGACGCTCGGTGCCACCTGCGGAACGGTGCTCGAGGTCGTGGTCATCGGACCCAACCCCGAGATCGCGATGACGCGAATTCGTGCATTGTTCGCCACCGGCTTCGATGAAGGTGTGAAGCCCGGCTTGCGCGTCGAGGTCGATGGATGATCTCGCAGCGGTTCAAGGGGCTCGGCGTTTCCTCGGGCATCGCCTTCGGGCGCGTGCACATCGTCGATCGTCGCCGAGTTTCAGTGCCGCATTATCACCTCGCGCAAGACAAGCGCGAACGTGAGCTCGAACGGCTCGAGACGGCGATCATCGCCTCCGAACAACAGTTCGACGAGCTTCGCCGCCGCGCATCCGAGAGCAATCTCCGCGAGGTCGAGATGTTGCTCGAAGCGCACGCGTTGGTGCTCCGCGACGAAGCGCTGAGAACCGCGACGCGCGACCGCATCCTCAACGACGGCCAAAACGCCGAGTGGGCGCTCAAAGAGACTGTCCGAAAGATCAAACAGATCTTCGACGGGCTCGATCAAGAATACTTTCGCGAGCGCCGCAGCGACGTGGACATCGTCGGCGATCGCCTCATGCGCAACCTGGTCGGCGCAGAGGTCGAGCTTCTCAACAATCTTGCCGAAGAAGCGGTGGTCGTGGCCTACGATCTTTCCCCCGCGGATACGGTCGCGCTCGCACGTTTCGCCGCGCGCGCATTTGTCACCGAAACCGGAGGCCGCACCTCTCATACTGCGATTCTTGCGCGTGCGTTGAATGTTCCGAGCGTGCTCGGTGTTCACGGGATCATGGATGTCGCCGGTACCGGAGACGAGATCGTCGTCGACGGAAGCGCAGGCGAGGTCGTCCTCCGCCCTTCACGCGCGATCGCCGGGAAATTCCGCGGCGCAGAGCGAAGGAGACAACGCGAGGAAGCAGCCCTGCTCGCCGATCGCGATCTCCCCGCGACGACCAGCGACGATGTCCACGTCCGTCTCTTCGGAAACATCGAAGTCGCGCAAGAGATCGAATCGGTGATCGCGCACGGAGGCGAGGGCGTCGGTCTGTACCGCAGCGAGTTCTTGATGTTCGAGCGCCCGAATCTCAGCTCGGCCGACGAACACTACGAGAGTTACCAACAGATCGTCACTGCCCTCGGAGGTCGCGAGGTCACCATCCGCACCGCGGATGTCGGCGGCGATAAATTTTTGCGCCGCAGCCCGATGTCTCCTCCGTTCGACTCCGGCGATCTTCCGCGCTCACAGCGCACGAACGGCGAGGGCACGAATTCCAGCCGGCCCACCCCTGCCGCGCACAATCCCGGCCTCGGCCTGCGTGCGATCCGCCTCTCGCTCACCGATATCCCGCGCTTCAAACAACAGATCGAAGGTGTGTTGCGTGTCGGTGCCGAAGGTCCGGTGAGCATGCTTCTGCCGTTCGTCACCAGCGTGGAGGAGATGCGGCGTACTCGTGCGATCACCGAAGAGGTGAAAGCAGATCTCACCAAACGAGGCATCGCGCACGATCCTCATCTGAAGATCGGTGCGATGATCGAGACGCCGGGCGCGGTGTGGATCGCTGATCTTTTGGCCAAAGAAGCCGACTTCTTCTCCATCGGCACGAACGATCTCATCCAATATGGATTGGCGATCGATCGAGGTAACGAAGACGTTTCGCAGCTCTACCGTCCCTGCCATCCGTCCATCCTCCGCATGTTGAAGGCGGTGTGCACCGTCGCCCGCGAACGCCAAAAACCGCTCACTTTATGCGGTGAAATGGCCGCCGACGTCTTCCACGTTCCGCTCCTCATCGGCCTCGGACTGCGCACGCTCTCCATGACCGGATCTTCGATCCCGCTCGTCAAGCGTATGGTCCGCCGCATCTCCGCTCAGGAGTGCGCCAACCTGGTCGAAAGATCACTGCAGCTCGAAACCGCGGACGAAGTCGAAGCGGAGGTGGCGCGACATCTTCGCGAACACGCCTCCGATGTTTTCGGAAAACAAAAAGCCGAGCTTTCGCGCTGAGCGCTAGTCCTTTTCTTTTTTTGCCGACGCTTCTTTCGGCGCGGTCGTGTCGTTGGCCGGAAGATTTTTTCTCAACACCGGCGACATCACCAAACGCCCGCCGGAAGAGGCGATGACCACGGTTTGTTTCGCGTCGCGGATCTGCACGTCGCCTGCGCGGCCTTCGGCCCGCAACATTGCAGTCAAATCTTCGAACGCTTTTTCGCGTTCCGCGTATTTCAGCTTGTACCAGCGCGACTCGTCGATCCAACCGAGGAAGCTGCCTTCGTAGAGCTTCGCGCTCTGCATCGGAAAGACGGAGTTGTATCCGTCGGTGTTCAGCTCGCGATTCGGGCGCGAGAGGAAGGCGAACGTTCCGAGCCCGAGCACCAGGACGACCAGCGCGGCGACGCGGATCAGCTTCCAGTTCGTGTTCTCACTGTTGAAACCAAACTTGCGCAGCTTCGCTTCCTGCCGCGTCTCCGTTTGATGGTCTTGAGGATTCAGTCCCGGGATCGGTCCCGGCGGAGGCGTCGTATACGCAGGAATGCGCGGATCGCTCGATCCGACGGTGCTCGAGGAGCGCCGCAAACGTTGCGCGACCGCTGCTGCGGTTTCCGCATCGACCTCGAGATGGGGAAGGATCAGCTCGATCTCGAACGGCGCGAACACATCCTGAAGGCGGAGCACCACTGCATAGACATCTGCGTCGGTGACATCGCCGAGCTCGCGCAGCGCCTGATACACCGGGCGAAAATCGAAGCGTGCTCCGTCGCAGAGCTGCTCGAAGTTGGTATCGACCATGTACGCGACTTGCGCGGGCTGCACGCGTTGTCCGAGCGGCGAGCTGCGCACCGCTTGCACCACGCCTTGCGAAACGCGGCGCTTCAGATCATCCGAGATCAGCGGTTTGAGATCGCCGGTGGAGAGCGGGAGCGGTTCGGGATTCGCGTTGTACTCGATCGCATCGAGCGCGATCAGCGGGGTGAGACCGCTCGGATCGAGCATCGCTTGGCCGGGATCGATCCCCTGAAAACGCAAGAGATGGAGCTGCCGGACTTCGTAGTCCATGGCCTCGATGTTCGGCGGCAGGACGCTCGACACGCGAAGCTGTCGCGCGGCTTCTTCGAGCTTCAAAAACAATCCGACCAATAAATCGATGGGATGTTTTGGCGCGAGCGCGTCCCAAAGAGGGGTCAGGTGTAGCTTTCCTCCACGGTACAAAACCGCAAAGTTGCTGCTCAACATCATTACGAACGCTTTGGGATCAATGGCGTCCGCGAGAGGACTAGCCTTCACGACGTTTGCAAAGCTTCGACAGATGGCTTTACGGAGCTCGCTGCCCGAGGCGCCTTCCACGGTTGATGGACTGTAGCTTTCAAGGGCAATCGGAGCAAGGAACTGCGGTTGACCCCTGAACCCGCGCTCTGGTACCGAACGCGCCGAGACAGCCTGATACAGGAGAATGTAAGAATGACGTTGCGCGACTACCTTTTCACCTCGGAATCCGTGAACGAAGGCCACCCGGACAAAGTCTCCGACCAGGTCTCTGATTCGATCCTGGATGCCATTCTCGCACAAGACCGCACCTCACGTGTCGCCGTCGAAACGATGTGCATGACCGGCATCGTGATCGTCGGAGGCGAGGTTACGACGAAAGCCTGGGTCGACATCCCCGACCTCGTTCGCAACGTCGTCAAAGAGATCGGCTACGACGACTCCGCCATGGGCTTTGATTACAAGTCCTGCGCGATCATGAACGCGATCAACAAACAATCGCCCGACATCGCCATGGGCGTGAACAAAGAAGAAATGGGCGCCGGCGATCAGGGAATGATGTTCGGCTTCGCAGTCGACGAGACTCCTGAGCTGATGCCGATGCCGATCATGTACGCGCACAAATTGATGCGCGCGCTGACGGCCGCACGAAAGAGCGGAAAGCTCCCGTTTTTGCGGCCTGACGGCAAAGGCCAGGTCACCGTCCGTTACGCGGACGGCAAACCTGCCGAGATCACCACGGTCGTTGTTTCTTCGCAGCACAAGCCGGAAGTCGCCAACGAGACGATCCACGAAGGCATCATCGAAGAAGTCATCAAGAAGGTGATTCCGTCGAGCCTGCTCGCGCCGAAGGTCGTCTATCATATCAACCCGACGGGACGTTTCGTCGTCGGCGGACCGCATGGCGATACCGGCCTGACTGGCCGAAAGATCATCGTCGACACCTACGGCGGAATGGGCCGTCACGGCGGTGGCGCGTTCTCCGGAAAAGATCCGAGCAAGGTCGATCGTTCGGCCGCCTATATGGCTCGCCATATCGCCAAGAACGTCGTCGCTTCGGGTGCGGCGCGCCGCTGCGAAGTGCAGCTCGCCTACGCGATCGGTGTCGCCGAGCCGGTGTCGGTTTTGGTCGACACCTTCGAAACGGCCCGGGTCTCCGAGGACAAGATTTCGGCGGCCATCCGCAAGATCTTCCCGATGACGCCGCGCGGTATCATCAAACACCTCGAGCTGGATCGCCCGGTTTTCCAGGCGACGGCGTCCTACGGCCACTTTGGTCGCGACGAGTTCGCTTGGGAGAGCACGAAACCGGCTGCAGAGCTGGCCAGCGCGCTCGGCCTCACCGCCGCCGATCGTACTGGGGCGGGCCACGAGTCGATCGCGGCCAGTTAGCGAATGTAATGACGGCGTAATGATCCAGATCTTTCCTCGGTAGCGCCGATCACGCATGGTGAACGAGTCGTGTTCGGCTCGTTTGGGTCATCGCGTTCCGCGCTCGTCGCTCTCAGCCTATTTTTTGCGGGCTGTCCTTCCGTCACTCCAACGCAAGCGGAGATCACTGCGGCCGAGGTCGTCGGTGATCCTTCGAGCAGTGCCTACGAAGTCCACGTCAGCGGCCGTGGCTTTGCGCCGACCACGCTGGAGTACAACCTGTCCTCTGGTACAGGTAACGGTACAGCCGAGCTCGTCTTGGAGATCTTTCGCTCCACCGACGGCCGCACCACCAAAAGTGCGCACGTCGATCTGGTCTCCACGCGTGAGCTGAACGCGCATCTGACCGCTGCGCTCGATCCCGGCACCTACGGCGTGCGGCTCATGCGCGAAGGGCGCACCGGCAAGGTGGCGGAGCTGGAGACCGCGTTCATCATCCGGGCGCCGGGTGAAGTCGATGAAGACGGCGGAGCTCCCGGCGGATCCGACGCAGGTGTCCCCACGGACAGTGAAGTGCTCCTCGAAGACGGTGCGGTCGTATATCCGGACGCCCCCGTCTATCCCGATGCCGAGCCCGAGGACCTGGGCGCGCCCGACAGCGGTCTCGGCGATTTTATCGGCAACTATCGTTATCGCTCCGAAGTCCGGCTCACCAATCTCTCCGCCGGTGAGGCGCCCGCAGGCATCACTTTCACGGTGCGCGTTCCGCACGCCACTTTGCTCGCCGCGGGTATGAGCAACGCCGACGGCACGGATCTCGGCCTGTACTACGGTACAGTACAGCTCCCCTACGCTTGGGACGACTATATGAAGCTCGGCACCGACGACCTGGTGATGATCGCGCAGCTTCCCGAGCTGATCCCCGCCGGCGCCGAACGCAACCGCACCATTCCGCTCTCGCTCTATTTCGGCGACCCGCAGGCGGCCGTTCTTCCCACCGATGGCATCTTCACTTTCGCGCAGCGTTTCAACACCGCGCTCCCGGCCGATTGGACACTACGCGCCTACACGCACTGTTCTTGGGATCGCTCCAGCGAGACGACGACCATGATCCCCGGCGCATATTGTGTTTACGACGCGGTCGGCGAACAACGTATCAGTTTGTCCTCACCGCGCATCGCGGCGATCGATGCGCTGCTTCCGCCGAATCAGGTCTACGTGCTCGCGTTTTATTTGTCCGGCGTGATGAACGGCGCGAACGACCTGATGTACTTCTCGGTCGACGACAACGTCGCGGCCTACGAACAAACGATTCAGCTCCAAGCGAATGAGTGGACCGAAAATCCGCCGCTGAACGCGCTGACCTTTGAGGACATCAACGACTTCGGCCTGCGTACGGTGTTCGGCTGGAAATTGCCCGCGGTCCGCCAGCCCTGGACGCGATCGGTCGCGCGTTTCCGCTCGCCGGTCGAGGACCCCTCACTGCAGGTGCGTTTCTTGTCGATCGACGTGCTCGATCAGCCGGCGACCTATGTCGCGATCGACGACTATACCGTGCGGCTCGCCATGGACGTGGAGCTGACGGGCATCTTGCAGCCCGTCGAGCTCCGCTGATGAGCTTTACTCGTCGAGGTTCGCGCCACCCCACTCGACCACCGTGAACTTTCCGCGGCGGAGCTCCGGAAGCACAGGATTTCCAACCTTCATCACCTTCGGAACCGCTTTGAAGATCATGAACAACCGAATTTCCGCGTCCGGTTTCGGCTGAATATCCATGGTCGCATAAGCCGCGCACTCGTCCGCGGAGAGGAACTGAACCAAGCTGACCGCATTCCGCGACAGCGAGGGAATCCAATAGGACACGAAGTCGGTGCGCTCCTTGTCGTTCAACCCGAACTTCATCGCCGCATTTTCCAGGAAATTCTCCGCCTCATCACCACGAACGCAGAACGCTTTGTTCTCGTCGATGGCCAAAAGACCAGGATTTGCCGCTTCCCAGAAGATATAGGAATATCGCTTCTCGGTTTTCGGATCGAACAGAGCTCCATCCGGCATGGCGATCATTTTCCACGTGCCGTCTTTGGTCTGGGGATATTGAGCGATGAACTCACCCTGGACGCTGACCTTCACGGTCACTTCGGTCTTCTTCTCCGGATAGAGATAGATGACCGGTTTTTTCACCGTAATCATCATCGCGTCGCCGAAGGGGATCGTCTGGACTTCAGTACAAATCGAAACCAGACCGTAATCATGTTTGTCAGTGCCCGCTCCGCCGAATCCCGGTAGACCTGGGCGCAGCGCCATGCGCGACGGACCGTCGGTCTCGTCATCCGTCTTCGGGGCCTTCTTATCGCTCGCTCCGCGCGCACCGAAGATGATCGGGTCTTTGACATCTTTCAAAGAAACGACCAAGAAGTCGCGCTGCGCATTGACGTTGTATCCCTGCGCTTTGAGGTTCTCCAGCGATTCGCCGCGATCCGAACGGCCGATCAACATTTCGGCAAACGACGAAGTCACCCATTTACCTTTGTTGAAAGGCACGAGCTCGCCGCCATCCTTGAATTGCACGGTGACGCCGCCGCGCCGCGTGCTCCCGATCTGTTCTTCGACCGAACGCGATTTCGCACCTAAAGCACGCATCGCCGGGCTGCCCGACTTCTGCTGCCGAAGCGGGACCGGATCGAAGGTCAACATGTCTTTCGATTTATTGCCGTCGGTGTCCGCAAGGCTCATCGCGTAGCGGCTGAGCGACTGCGGAGGCGCATCGATTACGCGCTGAATGGGCTGATCCGCCTTCACATTCGGACGGCGATCCTGCACCAAACGCGTGAGCGCCGCGCTGAGCTCTTTGGCATTGAGATAGTTGTTTTTCGGAGTGCTGTCTTTCGCATGTGAGACGAGCGCGCCGAGCGTCTTTTTATCCGCCTTGAGCCCCGCCTCTTCGAGGAGGCGCGTGGCAACGTTTCGGTCCAAACCGAAACCTTCGACTTCGATACGACTGCTGACCGGTTTCATACTCTTCCTTCCCCTCAAATCATCAGCGGCCGAACTTCGACACTCCCATTGAGCTCATAAGCCGGGCATCCCTTAGCGATCCGAACTGCATCGTCCAGATCTTCTGCGCTGACTAATAAATATCCGCCCACCGAACCTTTTGTTTCCGTGAGTGGACCGTCGGTGACGACTCTATCTTTTCCGCGAATGAGCTTGCCTTGCGGCTCGAGCGGCTCCCCTGCTCGAAACTTTCCGGCTCTCGAAAGCTCACCTATCCAGGCGCTCCATTTCTCCATTTGGAGCTCCTGTTGATCTGCGCTCGTTTTTGTCTCCTCGCTGACACGGAACAAAAAAAGAAAATCTGCCATCTGTTGGCTCCTTCCATTTTGTTCCTCGCCTCCCGTGCAAGGTGGTTCGACCTTATCGAGCTCTGTTTTGTTTGTTAAGCCGGCTACTGAAATATCTAAAACGATAAAATTCCGCGAAAACTAACCGCGGCGCGGCTCGCAACCGGCAAAAACCAAAATATAAACGAGTCGATAAAACACGCGTCCCGCGCGGCACAAAACGGTCAAAGCTCGGTGGTACATAAGTACCGCGCCGCTGATATAAGCGTGGTGCCAAGCTTCAAAGCTCGGATCGACTCGAGAAATTCGCGGGCACAAAGCGGCCGGCCGCTATTTCGTCTTCTTCTTCGCCGCAAAGAATCCGAGCGCGCCGCGCCCCACGGAATGAGGTGAAGGCGCCTCGCGCGATTGAAACGTCTTCTTTTCGCCGGCGGCCACCCAGCGAGAAGCCGATCTGGCCAAAATACCAGGATCGTTGAGCAACAATTCCGCCCGCGCCGTGTTCTTGAATTCGCGCACCAGCGCGGGGTTCAACGGATGTGCGGCAAAATATGCGCGTACAACCTCCGCCGTCTCCGGCGCAGAAGCCCCGGGCACCACCCCCGCGCGAACTGCAAATTCGGCGAACATATTCTGCGCAGCCGGTGAAAGCTCCGCGAGCTCAAAACCGACCTCGAGCAACAGCGCCGCGATGAAATCGGCACACTCTTCGCGCGAATATTGATCGAATATTTCGAGGAACTGATCGACGTCGTCGATCATGGGAACGCTACATGGAATCGATGATGCGTTTGATGGAGTCGTTCTCGTGGCCGGCGAGCGCATTTGCCAACAAGAGGCGCTGGCTGCCGCCGAACATCGACCGTTTGATGCCGAGCGCGCCGACGTCGGTCAGACCGCCCTGGCTCGCCTGCTGGAGCTGCTCCAGGAGCTGGCGCTGCTGATCTTCGACGCCGCCGATCAGAGTATCGACTGGGCCTACGCCGCCGATTCTTCCATTGCTCATCAACGGGACTTATCGGCGGAGCCGCGCGGACGTTGCGCGAAAAAAAACCGCTCCGCATTCAGTCCCGTCGTCTCTTTGACCTCGTCGATCGAAGTCCCCCAAAGCACGGACAAAGTCCGCGCCGTCTCCACGATGAACGCCGGCTCGTTCCGTTTCCCGCGATAGGGGACCGGCGTCAGATAGGGACAGTCGGTCTCCACCAAAACCCGGTCGCGCGGAACCTGACGCGCCACCGCCCGCAACGGGTCCGCATTCTTGAAGGTCAACACGCCCGAAAACGAGATGAAGAAGCCGAGCTCGAGCGCCGCCTGCGCCAACTTCTGCGTGCCCGTAAAACAATGGATCACGCCGCCGCACTCTTCCGCGTGTTCCTCGCGAAGGATGGCGATCGTGTCGTCCTCCGCATCCCGCGTATGAATGATCGCCGGCAAGTTCAGCGCGCGCGCCATCCGCAAAAACTCACGAAATGTTTCCTGCTGTTTTTCTTTCGGTGAGTGCCCGTAATAATAATCGAGCCCGGTTTCGCCGATCCCCACCACTTTAGGGTGCGCGGCCAACACGCGAACTTTCTCCAAACACTCCGCGTCCACGATTTTTGCGTCGTGCGGATGAATTCCCACCGAAGCCCAAATATTCGGCCGCGACTCGGCGACCGCCACCGCGCGCGGATTACTCTCGAAGCCTTCGCTCGCACCGATACAGACGATATCCGTAATTCCGGCCGCCTCCGCACGTTGCAAAGTCTCCGAGAAATCCTCGGCGAAATCGGGCCCATCGATATGAGCATGACTATCAAAAAATCTGGGTTTCATCCTCACCGCCCAATTTGTTCGCGCGCCGCGCGAGATAGTTCCACGACGGGGCTCTCGGCCAGAGCCCGCAATATTCTATTTCGCTCCGAGCTATCGATCTCACTCAAAGCGATTACCGCTTCCACGCGCAGCTCCATCGCTTCTTGATTATCGTGCGCGATCTTCTCCAGCTCCGCGGCGGCCGATTCGTGGGCCAGCGCGCCGAGCCCGCGGATCGCCGCTTCGCGCAACTTGTGTTTTTTCTGCCGCGCGAGCTCGAGCAACACCGGGATCGCCTCTTTGACGCCCGCATGTCCTGCCATCCACAACGCATGTTCTCTCTCGGGACGGCTCCAGGATCGCGTGCGCGCCATGATCTTTTCGCCCGCTTCCAGCTCGCCGAGCCGGTAGAGCGCGCCGAGCGCATGCAAACGCTCCGAAAAATCCACGATCCATTGATTCGCGAATTTCCACAGCGCCGGCACCGCGCGCCGATCGCCCAGATCCGCCAGAGCCCTGCAGGCGTAGACGCGATCCCAGCGGCGCTCCAGCGCGGCGATCAACATCTCCACCCCGCGCGCATCGCCGATCATGCCGAGCGCCAGCGCAGACTCGAAGCGCAGCGCCGCGCTCGCCGCCTCATTGTTTACGCGAGCCGCGAGAGCCTCTCTAGCCGACCTGATCTTGAGATCACCGATCGCCGCCGCAGCCTCTTCCTGCACGGAGGACTCTTCGTCCTCGAGCAACGCGAGTAATATTTTTTCGCGATCCTCCGCCGGTGCATTCGGAATCAGCGACAACGCCGAAGCACACTCGGCCCGCACCCGCGCGTCCTCGTCCGAAGCCAAACGCGCAATTTTCTCCAAGGTGCTCTGCGCCGGACGGTGACCCCGAAATCCGGCGACGTGCCCGAATACTTCGAGCGCAACTTTCCTTTTTTCCCAGGATTCATCTCCGAGCCAAGAGCTCGCTTCGGAGATGAGCGGAGTGAGCTCGTCATCCGCCGCACGGATCACCGAGTGTAATAGTTGCCCGGGTTTCGGATCCGTCATCTATCGAATACGAGAACCGACGATGGCGTCGTCCGAGAGAGTACACAACCAAATATCTTTGCCGCCGGGGCCGCCCGCGAGGACCATTCCTTCACTGACACCGAAGCGCATTTTTCGGGGTGCCAAATTCGCCACCACGGCGATCTTTTTTCCCTCGATCGCCGCCGGCTCATAGGCCGCTCGAATTCCCGCAAAAATGTTCCGCGGTTTTTCCTCGGCGAGATCGACGGTCAAACGCAGCAGCGCGTCCGCACCTTCGACATATTCCGCCTTCAGGATCAAACCCACCTTGAGCTCGACCTCGAGGAACTTATCGATGGTGATCTCTTTCGGCGGAGCTTCCTCGACCTTGGCCTTTTTCGGTGCCGGCGGCTCCGCTGGTTTCAGCGGCTTCATCTTCACCGTTTTTTCGATCTCTTCGTCGTCGTCGCCCGGCTTCTTTTTCGGCGCCGGCGGCAGCAACGCTTCGGGCACAACCGATTCGGCGACGATCGCCTCGAATGCTTTTTTCTCCACGCGATCGATCACTCGATCCGGCACGCCGATCGGACGATCGGTGAGATCGAAAGCAGTCCCTTCCCGGAACGAGGCCGGCGCACCTTGGAGGCCGAGCATCGGATAGATCTTCTCCGCCACGGCAGGCACCACGGGAGAGATCAAAACCGTCGCCGCCCGCGCGATATTCAGCGTCAAAGTCACCAAATCCCGCGCCGCGTCTTCGTCCTCTTTCGCCAATTTCCAAGGGGCGCCTTCTTGGAATAATTTATTGCCCAAAGCGGCCACTTCCACCGCGACCTTCACCGCACCTGCGAGATCGAACGCGCGATAGAGCGCTTCGGCCTCCGACACGCGCTGCTTCACCAGCTCCACGTGTTGTTGCGCATCGGGGCGCAATTTTCCGTAACGCCCGCCCAACTTATCTTTGATAAACGGGACGCCCCGCGCGATGAGGTTCGCGATGTTGTTCACCAGCTCGGCGTTGACCCGGTTGACGAACTCATCGATCGACAGATCGACGTCCTCCACCTTCGGCCCGACCTTGGACGCGAAATAATATCGGAGATAGTTCGGATCGATGTGTTTGCGGAACGTCTGCGCGTTGATGAACGTCCCGCGCGACTTCGACATCTTCACACCATCGACTGTCAACATGCCGTGAACGTGTACCTTGCTGGGCACGGACAGTCCGGCCGCGTGCAACATCGCCGGCCAAAACAGGGTGTGAAAATAGATGATGTCTTTACCGATGACGTGTTCGATCCGCGTCTTCTTTTCGCGCCAGATCTCGTTCACCAGCTCCGGCTGATCGACCGAACGGGCGAAATTCTGCGTCGAAGAAATATATCCGACCGGCGCATCCAGCCAGACGTAGAAAAATTTCTCCGGCTCGTCCGGGATGGGAAAGCCGAAATACGGCGCGTCGCGAGAGATACACCAATCTTTCAATTCACCGCCGAGCCAGGCATCGACGAAGCCCTTGATCTCCGGCTGGAGGCGGCCCGGTGTGCTGGTCCATTCGATCAGGAATTGTTTGAACGCGCTCAGGTCGACGAAGAGGTGTTGCGAAGAACGCATCACCGGACGCGTCTTGGTGATCACGCTGTACGGATTTTTCAGATCCGTGGGTTCGTAGGTCGAATTACAAGCTTCGCAGACGTCGCCGTATTGATCTTGCGCGCCGCACTTCGGGCACTCACCGCGCACGAAACGATCGGGCAGAAAACGCTGCGCTTTTTCGTCATAGAACATATCGAGCGACTTGCGCTTGATATGTCCGGCACGTTTCAGCTTCTCGTATATCTCGTAACACCAAACACGATTCTCGATGCTATTCGTCGAATAATAACTATCGAAGTGAATATGAAACGCCTTGAAATCTTCGATATGTTCTTCGGCATATTTCTGCACGAAGATCTCCGGTGCCACGCCGGCTTTCTGCGCGTTCAGCTCGATCGGCGTGCCGTGCGTGTCGTCGGCGCAGACATAGATCGCGTCTTCACCGGCCAAGCGGAGCGCACGAACGTAGACGTCGGTCATGATGTACTCGACGAGGTGTCCGATATGAATGCTGCCGTTTGCGTAGGGCAGGGCCGCGGTGACTAAGATGCGCTCGCTCATCGAGCGAGAAGGTCGAGAATCTCCGGCCCAAAATCAAGCTCTCTGTGGAGTTGCCACGAAACTATCTCAAGCTTCAGGATCCGCCGGCGCCACGACCTGTCCTGCCAGCGCCAAGCAGAGCTGCTCCGCGATCATTTGAGGATTCAGGTTGAACGGGAGATCGAGCCGCCTTTTCGCGTACAAAACCGCACGCGAACGTTCGAGCACCATGCGCAGTCCGCGCTCACCCGCGAGCGCTTCCAGCTCACGCAGGCGATCGACGTTCGTCACTCCGACCTGTTCCGCCCCGCTCGCCAACACCGCCTGATCGTGCAGCCACACCAGCAAGGTATCGAGCAGCAGCGCCAGCTCGGGCCGATCCTCCGCCAGGTCGGCCGACGCGGTCAGCGCCTCATGCACCGCCGCGCGTTTTCCGGGAAACAACAAAACATCGAGCGAGGCCGCGCGATCGCGCATATTCATCAGCTCGGCAGCTTCAATTTCCCGCGCGCGGGAAAGGGATCCTTGTGACATGCCCGCGAGCAAAGTCGCCTCGGCCGCACCGAGCTGTTTTTCTTCCATTAATATTCGTGCAATTTCATCGCGTGCCAAGGGGACAAAAAATATTCGCTGGCACCGAGATAGTACGGTCGGAAGAATCGTCCAGGGCCGCGCGCTGGTGAGCACGATATAGGCGCTGCCTGTCGGCTCTTCGAGTGTCTTCAACAGCGCGTTCTGCGATTGCAAAGTCATCTTCTCCGCGCGATCGACGATCAAGATTTTCGCGCGGCCTTCCATCGGTTTGAGCTGGAGCTTTTGCATCAGCTCTCGGATCGCATCGATCTTCAGCGCACGTTCGTCGTTCGCCAGGACATGAACGTCGGCGTGCACACCTTCTTTGATTTTGATGCAACTCGGACAACGATCGCATGCGTTCGCCTCGTCAGGCTTTCGCTCGAGGCACATGACGATCTGGGCGAGCGTCATCGCCGCACGCAGTTTTCCCGTTCCTTCGACACCGGAAAAAAGGAGCGCATGCGGAAGACGCCCGCGACCGATCATCGCTTCCAGCCGCGCCTTCGCCGGTGCCTGACCGATGAGCACCTCGAAGCCCGTCATGGCGGAACCCTCGACGCCGGGCGACGTGAGGTCAACGTCATTCCGCGTCGAATTTTTTCAGACGTTCGAGGTACTCCTCGCGCCGAATGATCCCGCGCGAAACGCAGAGCTCGAAGATTGCACGGAGCGCGCGCGCGGCCTCTTCCTGAGTCTCGAAGATGGGTTTCAAGCGGGCGAGCGCGGCTACATCTTCCTCGGACTTGTGGACGTCGTCGGCGTCGGGACGGCTCTGCTGCAGGATTTCGTCGCGCAATTTATCCATACCGCGGAGGATGGATGAGGGGTCGATATCCCCCGTTCGGCGCGGACCGCTGGCGCGATGGACGTTCCGCGGATCGCGATCGAGAGGATCTCCGTAGAAATGGTGACGCACGATGCGCTGAATTTCTGTTTCGCTGGCGATTTGGAGCCTCGTTTTGAAACCCAGGCGGAAACTCAGCTCGTCGACCGGCTTGAGGTTCGTGGGATCGACGATCGCGATATGCAGAGTTTTCGTAGTTTGGTCAGCTCGGAAAGGGATGAGACCGTTCTCCAGCGCGAGCTCGGGTGTGACCAGGTTGAGCGCGCTCTTTTCCAAAAGCGCGGTGCGCAGTTGGAAACGTTCGAGGTTCGTCATTTTTGCGAGCGCGTCGTAGAGCGTGACCTCTTCGACCATCCCGTGGTCGACCAAAATTTGGCCGAGGCGAACTCCCGTGCGTGCTTGTTCGCGAAGTGCGCTGACGAGCTGGCCCTGCGTGAGGACCCCTGACCTGAGAAGGATCTCTCCGAGTCGCTCGCGCGCCACGAGGCGAGTGTAGTGGCGAGAAGGAGGTGAGCGCCAGTCCTAGGCCGTGAGCTTCGCTCGGGGCGCGCTTCGAGTGCCTTGTCCGGGCGTTCGCGAAAAGGGCTTTTACTTCGGATGAGGCCGCATAGATCGCAGGTCGGAGTGGCGCTAGATTTCTTAAACCTTGGCCGTTCACGTAGTGCTCAGCAACGACGACGTTCGCTCAATATTGTCGCTCTATCATCTGGACTCGCTCGAAGACTTCGGCGGCATCCCAGAAGGATCGATCAACACTTCGTATTGGGTGCTCGTAAATGGACGCAGATATTTTCTGCGCATTACCGAGCGCAAACGCGTGCGCGACATGGTGTACGAAAGACAGTTGCTCGATCATCTTTCGCGCGCGCAACTGCCCGTGCCTCGACTGCTCGAGAATGTTGCGAAAGGTACCTTCACGCCGTGGTCGGTGCGCGGACGATTCGTTTCTTTGTTCGAGTATCTCGAGGGACGCGATCTCGGCGTCTTCGAGGTGCGTCCTTCGCACGTTCGTCAAGTTGGGAAATTCGCCGCGCGCATGCATCTCACCACGCGCGACTTTTCCCGAACACGCGCCAACGAGTTTGATATTCCGGCGCTCGAGAAGAAATTAAAGAAGCTCGAGGCGGCCATCGCTGCGAAGAAATTAGTACGGCCGGATATCGCGGAGGACGTTCGTTTCCTCGGGGAGGAAATCGCCCGGCAAAAACAGCGCTCCTTCGCGCACCTGCCCAAAGGGACAGTCCACGGCGATCTCTTCATCGACAACGTCAAATTCAGGGACAATAAGATATCCGGGGTGATCGATTTTGAGATGGCGTCGACCGAACGGATGACCTGGGAGCTTGCAGTGGGGATCAACGCTTGGTGTTGGACCCCGTCGGCCGAGCAGCGCGGCGGGCCGGCCGGACATTTCGACAGCGCAAAGACCCAAGCCTTCCTCAAAGGTTACGCGACCGCACGAGAGCTCGAGCCCGCAGAGGTCGAAGCTCTGCCGCACGATCTGCGCCTGGCAGCGGCGCGTTTCGCGATCACCCGCTTGTGCGATTTCGAGCTGAAGTCGCTACCTGCGGAGCGCCGGGTCTACAAAGACTACCGGCACTTCCTCCAGCGATTGAAAGCGTTGAGTGAAAACGGCGGAGCCGAGGGACTTGTGGCGGAAGCCATGCAGCCGGAGCTCGAACAGGAAGAGTAGTTTATTTCCGCGCTGTCCTCGCGGACATCGACGTATCCCGTCCCGCTTACAACCCGCCGACGATCAGCCACTTCCCGCTTTCACGCGAGAAGCGAAGTCGGGTGCGATCGCTGCCGGTGTCCCATTGCAGGCCCGAGGGATATTCATTCTGGGCGCGGTAGACATAGTACAACTCCGCAAACGCGGCTTCGTCTTCGACCTGAATCTTGTCGACGCGCACTTGGAGCTGCATGGCCTTGGTGCGGCTGAAGTCTTCGCTCAGCGAGGATTTGAGCCCGTTGTAATCGTAGTCGTCCGAGCGATCGGTGTTGCCGTTATCCTCGTAGTAACGCGTGCTGACCATGGCCATCAGGGCCGAAGCATCGCGGTGCTCGATCGCGGTCGTGTACTCTTCGACCAAGCCCAATATATGCCGATTCTCGGGAGTATCATCGATCTCCGTCTTCGGAATCTTCGCGTGCGCACATGCGCTGGCCAAAAGGACAGGCACCAGCAACATCAAAAGTCGGGAAGCCATGGGGAGGATCACTAACGCCCAAACGGGGCGCTGTCGACTTCTATTCCGTGGTCCGAGATCGCGCGCCTGCGACACGCGCCGTCACGAAGGCCGCACGCTCCGCCCAATCCTCGGCCGTGAGCCGCACGACAGCCGAGCTCGCACGCGCGGCGAGGGCACGAAAATGGGCCTCCGCCTCGTCCGGACGGGCACCCCTTAAAAGCAGCCTTCCCAGCGTCATCTCCGCCTCGTCGTGAAGCGGGCCGGGCAAAGTCCCCGGCTGCACCGCGGCCTCGAGCTCGACGATCCCTTCGGTGAACGCACCCGCCGCCTCCAACTGTCTTCCGTACAGGTAGCGCACCAACGTGTCGTCGGGATGTGAACGCGAGATCGCACCGAGCTCCACCATCGCCTTCGCGCCGGTGAGCTCGCCGATCAAAAGGCGTTTCAACACATCGCCCTCGGCAGCGCTGCGCGAGAGCGCCAACAAACGCGCTTGTTGCAGGCGTTCGGACGCGCTCGACAGATGCACCGCCAGCACCTCTTCGAACGCTTTTTTTGCACGTTCCAGCTCACCTTCGCGCCAATCGAGACCTCCGAGCGCCTCCAGCGCTTCCGCGCGATTTTTCTCGGTGATCGCCGGCGTTTCGTAGGCCCGTTTCGCATACCGCCGTGCTTCGTCGAGGCGACCCGCTTTGGCGTACGCTTCGCTGATATCGACCAGCGGCGCGATCGCCGCCGGCGAATATCCCAACAATTGTTCCAAACGCTCGATTCCGCCCTCGAGATCTCCGGAGTGCAGGCGTTCATATCCCTCGCGGGATAAGTTCGCCGCTTTGTGGGCGCATACTTTCTGGAATATTCCGGGCCGTTTGAAGCGGTGTTCGGCGATCGCCAATTCTTCTTTTGGGAGCGGCTCGGCGTCGACGAATTTTTCCCAATCGTCCACCAAACTATCCAAGCTCCGTCCGTACGCTTCGGAGAAATCATTCGTCGCGTAGAGCACGGCGAATTTTTTCATTCCCTCGGTATCGACCAGCCAACGGATGAACGAGCCGGCGACCGTATAGGCGCGTGCCGAGCTGATCGCCCAAAATCCCGCCGGATTTAAGATAGTACGAGGATCGGGCGACAATTTCAGCGCGCGCATCGCCCGCGTCCACCCATGCACCGTCAGCTCGCTCGCCGGCCAGTCCGCCGCGACCGCGATCCCTTCGACGACCCCGATATTCACGAAGATCCCCGCCGTCGCCGGAGTTTTGAAAGTTCCCGTGGCGATGGTGGCCGCGAAGACATGTGCCAGCTCGTGTTTCAAAACGTTGTGCGGCACATCAAAGCCGTTGATATGAATTTCCTGCGCCCATGGCCGGGCGATCTGCGTATTCGCCGCGCCCATCAAACGCGCTTTTTCGTCGGCGTTCGCATAGACGAAACTTTTGATGCGTCCTTCCGGCTCGTAACCGAAGAATCGGGTCAGCTGCCGGTATCGGAGCTCGTGATCCTCTTCCAAACGCGCGACCTGCTCCGGCGTCACCGACGGCGAAATGAACAGATCGAAGTGTTCGGAACGTACGCGGCGCGAGAGCTCCCGTTCGATCGTCCCGCGCGAGAGATCGAAGCCCAGCCGTTCCCCGTTGCGATAGACGGCGATCGCCACCAAGGCCAGCACCATGGTCCCGAGCAGCGCGGTCACGCGGGGTCGCGCAAAGCTCACTTCCACGGTGCGCGCATCGGCGAACATCCGCACAAAAGCGACCAAGGCGAAGGCCGCAAGCAACGTGAATCCACGAAATGCCCACAGCGCAGGCGAGACGCTCAGCTCTTCGTCGTAAAGCGAGCCCGGCCAAAATCCGAGCGGCACACTATAGATGAATATTTGCGGCTCGGAATAAAGTGAGTATAGGGCGTGCGTCAAAAATAGAATGAAGACCGCGGCGATCAATATTCCTGGAAGAAAACGTCGCGCGGAGATCGTCGCCGCAGCGATTCCGAGCGCCGCGCCGAAGAGCGCATTTCCGCCGGCGACCAACAATAAAAAGAGAAATCCTTGTTCCTGGTCGCAGGGCTGATTTGCTAATTCGACGATGATTCCAGCGACCATGGTCGGGACCAACAACAATAAGCTGATCCCGATCGCATAACTTGCGAGCCGCGCCAGATCGCCGCCGCCGGAGAGTCGCGCCGCGCGAACCATACTCACACCGATCGCCGCGCTCGTCGGTCCCGCCAACAATCCCGAGGCGAGCGCACGTTCGAATCCGAGCACGTCGAACAGCGGGACGAAACACAACCCGATGGCCAACAGTACATGAAGCAACAGCGCAATTCGCAGCGCGCGCAGCTCGAACGCATCGCCGAGCGGGTCGTAACGATCGCCGATCACGCGCGCTCCGGATACGACGACAACGCGACGCGGTTGCCCTCGGGATCGAGCACATAAAACGTGTAGTCGGTGCGGTGGGCGATCGCGACGCCCTTCGCTTCCAGCTCAGCGGCCATCTCGATCCGCTCGTGCGCCGAGACGCTCAGCGCGAGCACGTGGAGTCCGGGCGGGTCCTGAAAAAAGTCGCCGCGGCGCGGCAATTCATCGGAGCCTGAACGTTCGATCATCAAAATACATGTCCCGGCCTCGAGCCAAATCGAGCGCAAGCCTCCGCGATCATCGAGGTGTCGCGTGCGTTCCTCGAGCCCCAAAACGTCGCGATAAAAACCGGCGACACCTTCGACATCGCACGTTTTGATCGCCACATGATGTACTCCGCGGATCCGACCCATCGACACTCCGGCGCGGCATGATATATCCCTCGCGCCGATGAAGCGAACGCATGCGGCGCTCATTATCTTTCCCCTAGCCATCTTCCCTGCGTGCGGGGAGGACGAGCCCGAGGGGCCACCGCCTTGTGGTTCCCTTCAGTACAACTATCTGACGATGATTCCCGGTCCCGGCGAAGCCGAGTTCGATCTCGCGCTCGACGCCAAAGCACGCAAGCTCGACCGCGTCTTCCACGCGATCAATGCGCACGCCACCGGGCTCAACGCCGACGTCGCCGTGCGTCTCGCAGATACGAAAAATCGCGCGGCGATCGCCGCCTTCGTGGAGAGCTCCGATTCCTTCGAGCTCGCGGAAACTTCGACCGCGGTCGCCAGCTTCGAAAAATCAGCGGGCCTGTACTCTGGGGCAGGTATCGCCGCGGACGCTTGGCGCTACGGCACTCTTCGCGATCAAGGTGCTGCGTGCGCGGATATCGAGGTCGCCCGCAGCCTACTTCTGCGCGGCCTCGAAAGTATGCACCGCGCCGTGGTGATCACCGGTGCACCGGGCGTCATCGCGCGATCGCTGGCGCGCACCGACGTCGCCGGAAATTGGAAAAATCAGGAGCTCACCCCGTTATTCGACAGCACCGGTGCTCCTTTACCGGCCGAAAAAAATAATGGGACTTGGCGCGCCGATCACAGTGGTGAATTGGCCGACTGGATTTGGGAAGATAGTTTGAGTCGCGACATGCTCGTCGGCTGGGCCATGGCTTTTGGTGCCGCCGCCGAGGTCATCCAGACTGATCCAACGATCAGTGAGGATACCAAACGGATCTTGGCCGACGACGCGCGCGAAATCGGTCAACAACTGATGATCGTGCGAGAGAGCGGCTTCGATCTGGAGATCATCGACGCCGACGGGCGAACCACTTTCCACGGATACCTGAACGAGAACGCTTTCGATCGCGCCTATCTCCCCGGCGTGGACAACGGCTTCTTTTCCGTCATGTCGCTGGGCATCGTCGCGGCGCTCGTCAAAGCCTCGGGCGACGAAACCATGCGTGCTTGGTTGAACGACGAGTTGATCGGACGCCGCAAATTGGCGACGATCGCGCGTTCACAAATGTTGGAAGTGAACCTCGGAGTGATCTCGAATTTCTCCAACTATAATATGGCGTTCACCGGGGCTTTGCTCGCGTGGAAGTATGTCGAAGATCCGAGCGCCCTCACCGAGCTGCGCATTGCGCTTCGCGATGAGCTCTACGATGTTCCCAGCTCGAGCCGCCAGCCCGTCGAACAAAAACAGAGTTATTTCGACTTCATTTGGGCCGGCGGAATGTTGCCGAAAGATGGTTTGGATCGCGCGGCCGTGGACCGCGGTTTGGAAACTCTGCGCGAATTTCCGCCCGCACCCTTTTATGAAATCGGTCGCACGAATTGTGATGAAGCAGAGATCATGTCGGGCAGCTGTACGCTCGACGACGGCACGCAGATCGAGCTGCTCGGCAACGTTGGTCGTGGCGGAGATCTGGTCGCCGCCGAGCCGATTCCCATGCGCGTGCGCCCGCCGAGCAACTATTTCTGGCGTTCCAATCCTTATGAACCGAATGGGGGAGGGGATGGAGGCCGTCTGCTTCCGGCCGTCGATTTCCGAGTCGCATATTGGCTCGGACGTTGGACCCGCATCTGATAGGCTTTCTGCATGACCCGCCAACATCCGCGCGCACCGATCGAGCTGAAGGTTGCTTATAAGCGGATGAACGCATTTTTCGCGGATTACACGCGGGATATTTCCAAGGGCGGAATTTTCATCAAGAGCGAATCACCGCTGCCGATGGGTTCGGAGATCGAGTTCGAGATTACTCTCCCGAAACGGCCGACCCCGATCGAGCTCACCGGCAAAGTTGCTTGGAGCGAGCCCTCGCGCGGAATGGGGATCCAGTTCACTTGGAAAACAGATGCAGAACGCGCGACCTTCGAACAGCTCGCCGAAGAGATGATGATCGAAGCGCTCGGTGAAACTATCTACCGTCAGTTGATCGAGAAGGGTCGAGAATGATGCGCCGAGCCGTCATACTATCTCTATTTTTCTTCGCCGCGTGCTCCTCTTCTCCGCCGGCGCTCAATGCGGCCGATGCGGGGAGTGATGTCGTCCGCGTGCCGGTGACGGTGCAGGCGGCGAACGGCGACGTGATCTTTCAGTCGGAGATCTGCGACGACGACGAAGAGCGCAGCCGCGGCATGATGCACCGAAAATCGATCGGCGAGCGCGAAGGGATGATCTTTCTCTTTCCCCGCGAAACACAGCTCTCTTTTTGGATGCGCAATACACTGATTCCGCTCGATATAATCTTCATCCGCGCGGACCACACCATCCTCGGCGTGGTCGAAAATGCGGTACCGCAAACCGATACTCCGCGATTCATCCGCGGCAATAGTCAGTTCGTTTTGGAGATCGCCGGCGGCGCAGCGGCGAAGCTCGGTATCCAAGCGGGACAAACCGTCGACTTCTACGCGCCGCTTCCTCCGAACTGAACGCCCGGGAGGCCACATGTCCTTGGGGACACTCAATATCAAAGACTATAAACGCGTCGTCTTTTTCACCGGCGCCGGTATGTCCGCCGAGAGCGGCGTGCCGACCTATCGCGGTGCGGGCGGCATCTGGAAAGAATACGACTGGAGAGCGTACGCCTGCCAAGAAGCGTTCGAGCGCGATCCGGTCAAGGTGTGGGAGTTTCACAACTATCGCCGGAAATTGATCGGAGCGTGCGCGCCGAACCGAGGCCACGAGCTGATCGCCGCGGCCGAAAAGACGCATCCCCACGTGGCGGTCGTGACCCAAAATATCGACGGGCTCCACCAACGTGCGGGCAGCAAAAGTGTCGAGGAGCTGCACGGAAGTTTGTGGCGCGTACGATGTCATCAATGCAGCACGCGCCGAGACGAGCCGGGGATTCCGGTGGAAGATATTCGTTGTGCCTGCGGGCGCGCTTATCTCCGACCCGATATCGTGTGGTTCGGAGATAGTCTCTTTCCGCACGTGATCGACTCGGTGATGGAAGAGCTCGAGAAGTGTGAGCTCTTGATCTCGATCGGCACCTCGGCGGTCGTTTATCCTGCCGCTGAAATGCCGTTAGTGGCCAAAAGGGCAGGGGCCACCTTGGTGGAGATCAATCCGGAGGAGACGCCGCTCTCGGAGCTGTTCGATATTCGGCTCCGCGGAACGGCGACTCAGATGTTACCGCAGCTCTGCGCGGCTCACTGACAACGGAGGACCGCGAGCCCGTCCTGACCGACTCCGCCGGTGATCCCGCCGTGTCCGGCCTGTCCGAGATAGTCGCGATCAGCTGTCCCAGCGGGCAGCTCAGCGGAGCCGGTAAATGTTCCTTGGCCGGGTTTGTCGGTCGTCATGTAGAACTGTCGAATATATCCCGTGCCGCCGCCGCTCGCGCCCGCAGAGACATGTGTGCGATCGATCGACGCGCCGGAGCCGCCGCGATACCAGCCATCACCGTACGGCCCGGGAGAGAGACGATCGAGCTCGGACATTTGGCCGTTGCGAGCACCGTCGAAGCTCAAGCCACCTTGTTGGAGAAGATTATTTCCGCCGCCGCCGTTGAGCTCCGGGCTGCTGCTGCCGTCGCCGGCAATATCGCCGCCGCCGGCGCCGCCCACGGCGCCCGAGTCACTTCCACCACCGCCGCCGCCACCGGAGATCGCCAATACTTCGCTGACCTGGGAAAATGGATAAGAGAGGCTGGTCGCACCGCCGCCGCGCGCGCGGTTTCCTTCCCAAGCGCCGCCGCTGCCGATCAGCACCACCAGCGTCTCACCGGGGAAGACGTCCATCGAGGCTGACGTAAATCCACCTCCGCCGCCGAAGGCACCCACGGAGGCGTCCAAATATCCGCCGCCGCCTGCACCCCACAGCTTGATATCGAGGGAGCGGCATCCTTCGGGGACAGTATAAAAATTACGTCCCGCACCGGTGTAGACGACGGGCTCAGCCACCGGCTCTTCACAATAGATCTGCGCTGAATCGAACGTCGCCGTAAAGCGCAGGTGCGAGGGCCAAGTATTGATCTCGTTCCCGAAAGGATAGTGATCCAATCCGGCGAAAACGGTCGCTCTCACGAACGCGCGATGGTTTCCGCTCTCCGGAATCGGATCGAAACTATTCTCGACGACGAACGGACCGCCGCCGTGATGGACGAGCCAGGCACCGGAAGTCACCGCCACCGTGTAATCCGCCGGCGAAGTGTGGTGACGAAGCTCCGTGTCGAAGATGATGAACGCGGTTCCGCCCCAGCCCGCCGAGAGCCGCCACTCCGTACAGGTCGTGGTGAGATTGCCGGCTTCGGCGCTCGCCGGCAGAGCGACGGCCGCGAGCGCGAGGCCCCAAAACAGGATCTTGTTGTGAGTCACCCAGACAGAGTGAGACGACAAATCTCGATGTGACGGTGGGTACTACTGCCCAAGTTCTCGTTGCCAGAAAAAAGGGCCGTGTTTCACTGCGTCCGGCGCGAGCTGATCGAGAGTTTTGGCGTCGTAGAGCCGGCCGTTGATGACCGTGTAACGCACGTTCTCCGATTTACGTATGTCCTTGAGAACATCTCCGTCGATGATCGCCAGATCGGCCAATTTTCCGGCCTCGATCGAGCCGATATCGCGATCGAGCCCGAGATAGTATGCGCCGTTGGCAGTCCCTGCGCGCAACGCTTCGTGCGCCGTCATTCCACCCTGCACGAACATCCACAATTCCCAGTGCACCGCCAGGCCTTCCCGTTGCCCGTGAGCACCAAGATTAATTTTTACGCCGGCGTCGGATAAATTTTTAGCGACCTTGGCGACGGCAAAATGATTCCAATCCCCTTCCGATGCCTTGAGCCTTCGGCGCGAGCGCGGGTCGAGGATGTACGGCGGGACAAATTTCGAGAGTCGTGGGTGCGTGAAGACGTCGCTCTCGTAATACCAATAATTTTCGCCCCACAGTCCTCCGTAACCGACGCCGATCGTCGGCGTATAACCCACTTGGGACTGGGACCATAGTTGACGGACATCGTCGTAAGTCTTCGCCACCGGAATGGCGTGCTCCACGCCGGTATGACCGTCGACGATCATATTCATGTTGTGCTCGAACAAGGAGCCACCTTCGGGCACGACCATCATTTTGAGCTCACGCGCGGCGGTCAGGATCATCTGGCGCTGCGCCCGGCGCCGCTGGCGATAACTCTTCACCGAAAAAGCACCGGCCGCTTGCATCCTCCGCAGATGATGTTTGGCGTCGTCTAAAGTTTCCACGAATGCCTTTTCCGGAATTTGCGCTCCGTAGAGGATAGTTCCGGTGGAAAATATTCTCGGCGCGACGATCATTCCCGCGCGTGCCATCTCCGACGCGGCAAAGATGGTGTTCGTGTCGTGTGAAGGATCGTGCACCGCCGTCACGCCGAAGGAGAGGCTGGAGTGGAGCGCCCAGTTCGCCTGTGGAATGATCCCGTCACCGCCCTGCATTCCGTGATGATGGACGTCGACGAAGCCCGGAACGACGGTCATCCCTTTGACGTCGATGACTCGAGCGTCTTTCGGAACCTGAATTTCCGTTCTTTTTCCGACCTGCACCAGGCGTTCGTTTTCGATGAGGATCGTGCCGTCCTCGATCACCTCCGCGCCTTTCATGGTGACGATCTTCGCGCCGACCAATGCCAGACGCCCAGATGGCGTTGCGGACAGCTGCTCGAAACCGAGGCGGATACCTTTCTCGGCGACAGGCGGCTTTTCCGCCGGCGCACCTTCGAGCGTAGCGAACGCCTGGGAGAGATCGCGGGTGTAGAGCTCCGGCCCCATGGACCAATGGAGATATTTCCCATTTCCCGAAAAATGGAGCTGTGCGCCGGCATCCGCGCTCACTCTCACCACAGGCACGGACTTCGACTCCGGCCCGAGCTCGATCGGCAATCCGGTCGGCGCAAACGGCGCGACGTACGCTTGATAGTTGTGAACGAACGCGACGGTCCGGCCGTCAGGAGAAATGGCCAGCTCATTTCCGAGCGCAACTTTCAGGTGGGTTCGCTCGTCGCTCCCGTCGAGCTCGATACTTTGGAGAATTTCCCGCGCGGTATCGCCGTCCCCCTCGGAGGACATGAAATAGAGGCGATTATTTTCGTCGGCGAAATGAGGCTCCGTTCCTTTGCGGACCACCAACTCCGGCTCACCACCGCCGCGCACCGGCACCACATAAAGGCCCGGATCGCGCGTCCACAAACGCGAGCGGCTCGAATCACCACCCAAGCGGCGAAAGGCGAGCTTGGTTCCGTCCGGTGAAAATGCCGGCTCACCGTAGTGTCCGGGTTCTTTGGTGACGACCCAATCTCTTCGGTCGCGCAAAGAATGGACTCGGATAGTTCCTAATTTGTCATCGTTCCAAGTGCTGTAGGCGATCAAGGAGCCATCGCGGGAGATCGCCGGGTGTTGCTCGAAATATTCGGCCGCTTTTGTCAGACGCCGCGGTTTGTTGTCCGGCAGGCTCTGCAGGTAAATATGTCCGAGCGCTTGATAGACGACGAATTTTCGATCCGGCGAAACGGTCATCCAGCGCAACATTTTCGTGCTGAAACGTTCCGGCTGCACCGCCACCGGGAAACGGACGGCCTGCCAGATTTTGCGCACGTCGTCGACGCGGAATTCGATCGTCGAAACCGCCTTCGTCGCCACGTCCGCGCGGCGGATTTTGCCACCTGCCCAAAAGACCAGGGTCTTGGAGTCCGGCGTCCAATCGAAGCCGGGATAGACGCCTTGCACCGCCCAGGTCTCTTGCATGTCGCGGTCGAGCGTATCGGTGATCATTCTCTCCGCGCTGGAGCGAAGGTCGCGCACGAAGAGCGCGCTTTTCAGGCCGACGCGGCGGACAAAAGCGAGCTGTTTGCCGTCCGGCGAGGGTGTCGGAGTGATCGCTCCGCCCGGTGCGGCGACAAAAATATCATTGCGCCCACTGGCCCGCTCCAAACGGCGGATCGCATAGATCGTATCGTGCGGATCTTTATTATATTCGAAGACCGGGCCGGGCGTGATGTCGAGCGAATAATAGAGATATTTTCCGTCCGGAGAAAATGCAGGCTCGCCGAGATCTTTTTGTGGAGTCGGTCGCGGCGTCATCATCGAGCCGGTACCGCCCGAGCGGTGATAGAGCCAAATTTCGCCCGAGCCGATGCTGCGCGAAGTCACGAAGTGTTTGCGGATCGCGAGAAAGTTTCCGTCGGGCGTCCATGCCGGGCTCGAGACTTCGTTCTCTTTTTCCTGCGTGACTGCGCGGGCGTTTTGTCCGTCGGTTTGGACCAGCCACAAATTATCCATACCTTCGCGGTCGCTGATGAAGGCGATCCACTTTCCGTCGGGCGAAAATCGCGGCTGAGTATCCCAAGCCGCTCCGCTGGTCACGGCACGCGTCGCGCCGCCGCCGATGGGTACGAGATAAATATCCCCCAAAAGATCGAAAGCCACGGATTTGCCGTCGGGGCTGACGTCGACGCCCATCCAGGTTCCTTCCGTGGTGTCGATTTTGATGTCCGAAGTCGGGCCGGGGTAGTTGGCCACGTCCCACTTCGGCGGGATCGTCGAGGTTTTGGTGAGCGGCGAAAGCGGTGAAGCCGGGATGACCGCCCGCTCCTCTGTCACCGGAGCAGTCCTGTCTTCGGGGACAGCTTTGGGCGTACGCGCGCACGCCGCGGAGAGCAGCAAAAAATAGACGATATTGTTTTTCACGCGATCCTCACTTCTCGACAGGACCGGCATAGGAGAGCACACGCTCCGCCGCAACGATATTTTCGAGCTTGATGAACATTTGGTACGCCAGCGCCAGGTGTTCCTCGGCGAGCTCGGCGTCCTCGCTTTCGCGGAAGAAAAATCCCAGCCACTCGTGCGCGTGCGCTTCGCCCTGAAGATCGCCGGCGCGCATGAACAAGACTTGTGCGGCGCGCATCTCCGCGTAGGCGGTGTCGGCCTCGTCGAGGAACCACAAGGTCGCTGCGTGATTCAGGCGTGCGGCGGCTTCTCCACGGGTGACTTTCAGGCGCCGAAATTCGGCGATCAATCCTGCGAAGTTTCCTTCGCGGACATAGTCGGAATCGTCGTTGAAGCCGTGCTCTAAAAGTCGCGGGTTTAGATAGATCGGAATTTCCGATTTCACGGAAAAGCTGCCGAGAATTCTCTCGAACTCCACCGTTCCTCCCGCGCCGGGCTCGGCTGGTTGTTCGGCGCGCGCCGCCGGCTCCGCCATCCGCCCGGCGGCACACGCCGAGCTGAAGAGGAGGCCCAGCAAAAGAACGGGCGCTCTCATCGCGGCAACCTCGCCAGCGCTTCCGCATTGAGGAGCGTGTACAGATAGCTCAGTCCCTGCGGCTCACCCCGCCGGTAGCTCTGTTGATAGTTGTGCTCGAGATAGATGTCCTCGTAATAATATCGGCCGCGTTCATACCATCGATAATAGTTGGCCAAGCTGCTTCCGTCGCCGCCGTACCCCCGCGAGAGTAAGGTGTGGGTTTCGTGCTGGAGGCAGGTCACCCAGTCGAAATTTCCTTCTTCCGCCAAATGATAATATTGCGCGGCGATCACCCCGTTATAGTTGCGCAAGAGATCCGCGAGCCGGTCGAGCCTTTTTCCGATGACGAAGCTCCTCAAGAGATCTCGCAACGCGTCCTGTTTTTGTCCTCGTTCCAGGGCCTGCCGCCCGCGTTCCTCGTACACAGTGGCCAGACGGCTCTCCTGCGCGGTTCCACGCACGATCCGTTGTGCTTCGGCGAGATAGGCGCCTGCGCGGTCGAGATCGCCGCGGCCCGCGCTGCTGTGGGCCACGTTCAAGGCGGTGGAGATCTGTCCTTCGGCCTCGTCGATATCTTTGAGATACTCATGAGCGCGGTCGAATTCGCGGGCAGCGGAGATCGCGTCGCCGGAGAGATAGTCGAGCACACCGATATTATTTGCGAGGACTGCACGGAAATAGGGATGATCGAGCTCTTCCGCCATCTGCCGCGCACGGCGGAAATGAACGCGCGCTTTTTGATAGTTGGTCATCTCCACGTGAAGCGCGCCGAGCTCGTTGAAGATCTCGAGTAAGTACGGCTTTTCGCCGAGGATCGCGCGGTGCCCGAGCGCATCGAAGAGCAAGAGCTCCGCGGCGGGAAACTGCGCGCGGATTCGAGCCACTTTTCCTTGGCCGAAACGGATCAAGCTCTTCAAATGATGGTCGTCCGCGCCGGTTTTCTGATCGAGGCGCGCGTACCAGGAGGCCGCTGCATCGAGCCGGTCGAGGCGAACCAACAGATCGGCAAACGCCAAAACAATCTCGTTTTCAAGGCGCAAATCGCCACGAAGTCGTGCTTCGCGAAAGGCGTGAAAATAGGCGCCGGCCGCAGAGCTCGCCCTGTCCGAAATACCAGGGTCTGCCTGCGAGCCGCCCTGGAGCAGAAAATCCATCGCGCTGAAAAGATAGTCCACGTTCTCCAACACCGCTGGACTGGTCTTTGGATCAGTGAAGGAGTCTGCGGGACGTTCGACCGTATTCATGAACACCGTACGTTCTTCGGTGCTGATCTCGCTCCAGGGCACGCAGCTCATCGGCTCGAGGATCGCCGGATCGAGCGGCGTGCCTGCCACCGTCTGCGGCGGAACAAAACCGTAGCGGCCGAGACGTTCGAGAATTCGGCCGAGGCGAAAATGAGCCTCTGCATAGTTCGGATTCAGCGCCAATGCGCGATCGATCCGCTCCAGCGCCGCGTCATTTTTCCCCTGCCGGTAGAGCGCGTACGCCTCATGATGAGCCTCGAAAGCGGCGAGCGCGGATTTCTCGTCGACTTTCTCCGGCGCGCGTTCACTCTTTGCGCCCGCGGCACCGAGCTCCGTTTTGATCATGGTGATCAACGCGTCCTGCAGGTCGAACAACTTATCGTAGGGACGTTCGATGGGAGCAGCGATCCGCGGCTCGGATTTTCCAGCTTCGTGAAGCGCGATGGTCACCCGCAATTTTTTCTCGTGTAGCTGATATCCACCGCTGATGATGAGATCAGGCAGAAAGGTATCTCGCACGGCTTGGAGCGCTTCGGCTTCGCTGTCTCCTTTGCCGCCGTCGAGGAGCGCACCGACGATGGACGCATCCGCGACGTGAATTCCCGGAAGATCCGCCAGACGCCGGCCGAGCTCTTCCGCAAAAGCGTTGGCCAGCGGCCGCAGATCCGGCGTGGCGAGCACTGGCCGAAAGGGCAGGATGACGATCGTCCGTTTTCCTCCCCGCTCTTTGCGCTCTGCTAATTTTTTCGCGCGTGCGCGAGTAATTTCCACGCGTGGGACTCGCGCGTGGACATAGTATCGAAAATTACCCGAGCTCGTATCGAGCGGCGACGCAGCGATCCGCTCCCAATAAAACGAGTCCGCCGCGATCCCTTCGACACGCGAGCCGGAGCGTGTCTGCACCACCGAGCGGATCTGTTGCGAAGAGTCGGTGGCTATATCCAGAAATTCGGATTCGATCTCCACCGAGATAAAATTGCTGACCGCCGATAAGAGGTCTTTCATCGCCTCTTGTTTCGCCGCGTCCATAGAAGGCGCTGACGATTGCCCGAGAAACGCGACGAAGGAGTCCGCACCCCGTTCGGGTGCGCGCGTCCAAGGGGGCGGAAAGGGATCGCTGCGTTCGACGACCTGGGGCTCGACCACGGTCAGCTTGATGCGCGGATGATTTTGAATAACCTCGCGCGAGAGCTGCGTACTGCATGCGGGGCTCGCAAAAATGAGGAGCGCGGTGAATGAAGCGAACACACGCTGCATGACTTCTGCACGCTCCCTGCGCTCGGGAATGGTGTCAAGCCGCCTTGCGTGCGGTCACGCGCGCTCATACTTTTGCGGAGAAAGGTATCTTCGCCGTGTCGATGAGGTCGCGAGCTTGGTGGCTATTGATCGCGTGTTTGATGGAAGCCGAGGCGCGCGCGGCCCCCGCGGATAGTGTGGGCAGCACGGTGATCGCGGTGTTCGAGATCCGCGATACCGCATCGGCGCTGAGCGAAGTCGATCGCCGCTCTTTGACGCGATATCTCGCCACGAAGCTCGTCGAAACGGGCAAATATCAAGTCGTCCCCGAGTCTGAAGTTCGGCGCGCGCTCGAGGAAAAGAAGCTCGAGTCTTATGCAGAGTGTTACGAAGAGGCCTGTCAGATCGAAATCGGGAAAGAGGTCGCCGCACAAAAATCGGTGGTCGCGGAGATCGTGAAGCTCGGAGATACATGTGCGGTATCGGCGGTGCTCTTCGATCTGGCGAAATCGGCGAGCGAAAAAGCGGCGGCGGAGAAGAGTCTCTGCGCGGTCGAACACCTGGTGCTGGCGGTGGAGCGCGTCGTGGCGAGGCTCGCGAATCCCGAGGCACCCTCGAATATGTCCGCGTTGACCGGCGAAAAGGAGCCGCGCAAATCGAGGCGCGCCCTGTCCGCGATGCGCTACCAATTCGAGACGCGAAATCCAGAGTATCAATTCAAAGTCGAGCTTCTCGGAAGTGACGGCCACCGGCACGACTGCTCCGCCGAAGTCACCGTCGGTACGAGCTGTTCCATCGACCAGGTGGCGATCGGCGATGCACGGCTGCGGGTCGTCGCGAAGGGTCTCACAACTTATGATCGCACTATGGACATCGAGCCCAAAAATCATCTGGCGATTATCCGGTTGCAAGAGATTCCCAGCCTGGGGGCGATCGTGAGTTGGACGTTTGGTGGAATGGCGATGGCGACCGGACTGTCGCTGATTCCCGTCGGTATCGGCGAACGCGAAGCAGGATTTTTGTGGGGCGGCGTTCCTACTTTATTGGTGGGTACCGGTTTAGTGGTGCTTGGGTTCTTTCTCGAAGAGGATATTGGTGTTCGCGAGGACATTCTCGACTGAGTGCTCGGGTGGCACCGGCGCCTGCGCGATTTTGGCACGCCGGAGTGGGTATGACCCGATGCGCCGGTCCTCGCAAAACCGAGGGCGCCGTGCGGTGCGACCCTGCACGATGATCCCTCCGCGGATCGGGCGAACAACTTCCCGAACCGCGGTGTTAGACTCGCCGCGATGCGGTCTGCGATCTCCCGCTCGACACCTCTCACGCTCGCTGTCGTCTCGCTGTTCCTGCCTGCCGCGGGCGCGCTCGCCGCTCCCGCGCCCAGCACCTCGGCGCTCGAGCGCGAGATCGCTTCGGTCCTCCCGACTCGCGAAGAAGACGCCTGGTTGGAGGTTCCCTGGCGGACCAACATCTTCGAAGCGATCGAAGAGGCGGGCCGCACTAAGAAACCAGTCTTCCTCTGGGTGATGAACGGAAACCCGCTCGGCTGTGCTTGAAACAATGCAGTTCGGGGCCGTGTCGCCCTGAGTGAGCCGGCGATTGTCCGCCGCCTGAAAGCGGACTTCATCCCCGCGGTGGGTGCGCACGAGGTCCTGACGCAGGGGCCGATGCGCGAGTGGTGGATGAACATCGTTCGCGAAGCGAAGAACAAAAACGCTTCCACGCAAGGATATTATGTCCTCGCGGCGGACGGTACACCCGTCGCTTTCGACAATAATATTTCGCGGATCGGTTCGTTCATCGAGGATAGTTTACAGCGAGCGAGACAAGTGTCCTCGCGGACACGTGCCGTCACGAAGAGCGAGCTCGAGGACGCGGCGCCGGCCGTTCCTCCCGCGGGCACCTCGGTCGTCCGGCTGTACACGCGCATCCGTCCGGTTCCCGCCGGCGCAGATGAGATGAACGAGATGCTCGGACGCGACTCCATGTGGATCCTCGCCGAAGAGGTGCGCGCCATGGGCGCTGAAGCCACGAAGGTCGGTCGCGAGCTCGAGCTGCCGGAGAACCTGGTCACGCGGCTGGTGCTCTTTCATCTGATCGACAACGTTCGCGGCCAAGTCTGGCCCTGGCAGCCGGCCAGCATCAAAAAGGCGGTCCTGCGCGGGCGCGTCAGCGGCGTCGAAGGTGATCGTCGCAAGCTGGTGTTCACCGGTACGTTTGCGAAACAAGACACGCATCCGCCGCAGTGGACCGACCGCGGCCAGGAAGGAACGATCGAGGGCGAGCTAGAGATCGACGTGAAGACGGAGCGGGTCGTCCGCTTTCGTGCGATCGCCAAATCGACGGCCTGGACCGACCTGACGGCGAACGTGGTGGCGCGCGCTCCTTCGGGAAAATATTCGATGGTCACTGCGATCATCGAAGCGGAAGACGCGCTCGCCCAACGCGTCGCTCCCGAACGCGCCCGCGATCTGCGCAATTATCTCCGGCCCAGAGGGCGCTGAGCGGCCTCCAAAACACCACTGTCCGAGCGAACACCTGGCGCCTCACGACGGCCTGGGAAAAAACACCGTCACTGGTGCGGACCGGGAGCTTGGGTAACACTTTGGACCGGGAGCTTGGGTAACAGTCCGAGGTAGGACATCGC